>FWWL01000311.1_pt1 | contig 140143 bp, 148 predicted proteins | sample 2228331 | NCBI WGS metagenome assembly FWWL01 (sample SAMEA103939775, study PRJEB20133) | metagenome | reverse complement strand
CTGCGCCGAGTGGATTTCCTGGACGACGGGCGGCTTGACGACGCGCTCGCTGAAGATCGGACCCGGCACGCCGACGTCGCTGATCTCGTCGTAGGTCTCGATCGACGCGACCAGCCAGACATCGGGGTCGTCGAGGAAGGGCTGGAGATTGGGGCGACGCTGATATTCCTTCTCGGCGCCGGTTTCCGGATCGGTGCGGATGCTGGTGATCGTCCGGTTGATCGGCCCGTATTTTTTGGTGAACTGTCGGTAGTGGGCGAGCAGCTTCTCCTGGGATGCAGCATAGGGCTGGTCATGGAATTGGGCGCGCAGGATCGAGCGGACCGTATCGCGGACCGGGATAAGGGCCTTGATGATGGCGGCGTGCTTCGCGAACAGCCCGGTGCCGCCGCGACCGGATTTCACGCCGACGACCGTGGGCATGCCGTTGACGATCTGGTTCAGCACGCCGTCCGAGAGGAGATAGCTGCCCTCCTTGAACTCGGCCTCGTCGGCGGCAGTGCCGACTTCCACGCTTGTCGTGACGTTCAGAGTATCGCGCAGCGATGCCGTGCGTTCGATCGGCTTGCACGCGCCCTCATGCTTCGATGCGATCCCGGACAAGGTGGCCGCGAGCATTGCCTCGATGTCGGCGCCGGGTTCGGCCGCGCAGTTATAATCCATGCCGAACTGGCCGTTTCGCCATTCGTGGCGGCCCAGCACATGGTCGGGATTGTCGAGGAAATAGCGATTGATCCGAAGGGCCCCCTCGCCCTCATCACTGTCCGGAACCTCACCCAGTTCGAGCCATTTCTGCGGCCGCCACGGGAGATCCGGCGCGTGCTTCTGGAAGAGCAGGATATCGACGACGACGTCGGTGCCCGCCTCGTCCCGCATGGCCTTGGCCGGAAGGCGCACGGCGCCGAGCAAGTCCGCGATGCCGGCGATATGGTCGCGTGCCTTGGGATCGCTCTTGTCGAGCGAATATCGAGACGTCACGAACAGGGCGATGCCGCTTGGCCGAAGCTGCTCCAGCGATCGCGCGATGAAGAAGTCGTGGAGCGACAGGCCGAGCCGCCCAAGCTCGGTCCTGTCGCGGATGGCGAGGTTCGAGAAAGGCGGGTTGCCGATGGCAAGGTCGAAGTCGCCCGGAAGCGAAGCCTTGTCGAAGTCGATGCAGCGGATCACCTGATTGGGATAGAGGGCCTTTGCGACCCGGGCGGTGACGGGATCGTTCTCGATGCCGACGAACACCGTATCCTTCGACAGGGTGTCGGGCCGAAGCCCCATGAAGAGACCGCTGCCGCATCCCGGCTCGAGCACCTGGCCGCCGGTGAAGCCGAGGGTCCGGGCGGCGTCCCACATGGCCCGGATGATATATTCGGGCGTGTAGTGGGCATATTGCGTTGCGCGTTTGAGCGAGTTCAGCTCGGTGTCGGTCGTCTCCTCGACCAGCCTCCGTCCGAGGTCTTCCCAGCCCTCGCGATACTCGTCTCCGCGACGGGCGAAGACATTGTTGGCAAGGTCGGAGGCGCCGAACCCGATGAATTTGGCGATGGCCTCCTGTTCGTCCGCCGTCGCCGGTCGTCCATCCCGGTCGAGCATGTTCAAGAGCCGGATCGCCTCGATATTGTCATGGGCGCGGCCTTTCCATGAAGGCGCCAGGGTTCGGCCTGCGGCGAAAGAGAAGTCGACGGGGGCCGGGGGCGATCGTTCGGCGGTGTCGACGACAGCCACCGAAAAGAGCGTCGGCTGCTCGGTGGGAGGGACGATCGTCCTTGCGAGCGCGATCGGCTGGTCGAAGTCGAGGCACAGCTGGAGAGCCAGCGCGGATGCACTGTTTCGCATGGATGCTTCCTTTTTTGGGTTTCGCGGGCGCGGCGTGGCGGCCCAGCGGGATGTCAGGCTGGTCGGGTGTCAGGGCGTGGTGAGCAGCCGAGCGTGGGGCGTCGGTTGAGGCGCTGCTTCAGCCGAGGCGAAGCGACGCGGCATATTGGCGCAGCAGGTCGGCCATCGCGGCTCGGGCATGGGCCTTGTTGCCGATCACGATCTCGGGATGGAGTTCCTGCCCAAGCGGGGTGCGGTAGCCATGCGCGAGGCCGCCGCTTGCGTCCTCGACGATAATGCGGTGACCGCGATGCTGCGCCGGTCCGGCATAGCGGGCGGTGAAATCGCCGAGGCGCCCCGAAAGCCCCGCGGCCATTTTGCTCCAACGAATATGGCCGGCGGCGAACTGGTCGCCGGGCGCGCGGCCACGGGCGAGCCACAGGCGGAATTGCGCACGCTGCTGGAGCACCGAATTGCGAGTTCTCTCCATCGTTCGCACGAGCGGCAGGATATCGGCGTCCGCGTCGAGCCGCCTGAGTTCCGCGTCGTCGGCCACTACCAGAAGGTCGGTATAGTCGCCTTGACGCAGGCGCTCCCGGAGCGCAGCTCCATCGTCTGGAATCACGCCGATCGTCGCCGAATGGGGTCGCAGTCCAGACTCCGTCCCGATCACATAGAGCGTCGCGTCTTCATGTCCGGGCCGTGCCCGCAGCATCGCGAGAATGCCGATCGCCCCGGTCTCGCGTTCCGACGCTCCAAGGATAAGCAGCCGCCGATGCCATGAGACGGGCGCCGGAGTGTCGGTCGGGCCTGGCCATTGGCCGGGAAGCGGTCGTGCGACGCGCGGGTTGTCAGGGCACTTGAATTCAGACGGCGCAGCCGCGAAGGATCGACGGGCGACGTCGAAGATGTCGTCGGGTTGGCCACCACCATCCAGGAACCCCTGATGGTATGCCGGTCGGCGAACATCCGGTTCCCCAGCGCAAGGCGGAGACGGCGGCCGGGATTCCCAGCCTGCCCGACCAGCATAGAGTCCGTTGGCGTAAGCGACCGCGGCGTCCCAATCATAGCCATGAACGTCACGAGCATGGAGGATGGCGGGGTTTCGGCTGTCGGTGCTGCCTTCGGCGATCTGGCGTTCGATGCAGGCGAAGTTCGTGGACTGGCGCTGCCGTTCGGTCTCCAGTCCGATCGCCTCGTGGAGTGGGCGAAGCGCCTGGACACGCTCGCGGCCGCGCGCCATGCGGGCGTCCAGAGGCGCGTCGTTCGGCAGGTCGGGAAAGCGGCGCCAAGCGTCGGCGAGCGCGTGCGCATGGTGGGCCGGACGGCCGCGCGCCATCCAGCATCCCGCATCGGCGGGATTGAATGTATCGGTCATGACGATCTCCGTCCGGGCGGTCAGCGACTGGCGAGCAGCACGTCGAGGGCGCGAGCGATCACGTCGTCGCCGGCGTCATTGACAATGACAGCATCGGGATTGGTGGCGCGCACGGCGCGGGCGATGATCGCGAGCTGCCGCTTGCGCAGCGGATATTGCAGGATCTGATCGTGTTCGATCGCGATCAGATTGGTGCGGAGAAGGCGCTTGAGGCGCTTGCCCTCGACGGCGCGAGTGAGAAGGTCGCTCACCTCGATCTCAAGATCATGATCGCAGGCGAGGTCGTCGCCAAGGCTGCGCGGGAGTCTATTTGCCGCCAGCCAGGCATTGACTTCGGCCTCGGTCCACCGGCCAACCTGACGATAGAAGTCGGCCCCGCCCGTTCCCTGGTTGCGCGCATGGAAGGCCAGTTCGCCGTCGATCCAGATCTCGGCTGCAAAAGCGGCGGTTTCCTGCGATAGCGCGGCATTGTAGGAGATGCGCCGTAGTTCGATTTTCATGGGAGGTGCTCCAGACTGCTCCACCAAACGGAGCGCCTATCTCCTTCCCCCTCCCCTTTCTTCGGTCAGCGCGGCGCGTCCTCGTAAGGTCGGTATTCCGCATCGTACGAGCAGCTATTCTCGAACTCCGGATCATCCGCTTCGTCGACCAGAAAAGCGGTGATTTCTTCGGCGGGCTCCGCCCCCAGCACCGCGGCGGCATTCGGCAGGAGACGAACAGGGAAAATCCCGCGCCCGACGATGGATTCAGCCTGCCGCATGGCGTCGGCGTGATCCTCGGCGGTCACCGCTATCTTGACCCTGATGGTCGTATAGACATGGACGAAATGCGGTTTCATGCGGGCAGCTCCGACCAGCCACCGGCGGCGCTGATCCAGACCATCCCAACCGCGGCGGGACGCGTCTCGAACCTGTCACTATCCTTGGCGAGGGCATCGCGGACGGTGATGCTGCCGCGGTCGTTGGCGCGCAGCGGCGCTCGTCCGCCGAGCACGATCACGTCGCCGCCCCCGCCTGGCATGTGAACCACGTCGCCGGGTTTGACCTTGGCGGCGAGAACGCGGCCAATCGTATAGTGGAGTGTCCAATCATTGTCGGTAATAGGTGTCATGCGCTCTATCCTTCCAAAAGGGAGAAAGCAGGGACGGGCGGGACTGCTTGGGCGGAGCTAGGTGCTATCCTTCAACCGTGATCTCGTCCGTGTCGAAATCAGTCAGTTCTTCCGGGTCGATCAGTAACTCGGTGTAATCTTTCGCGCCGGGAACCTCCCAAGCATCTGCGCCTTCCCGGGCCATCTCGATTGCCTGTTGCGCCGAAATTTCCGCATTTGGTGCGTCGATCACGATACGTTGATTGACCCAGAGCCGCGCGATCACCTGAACTTCAAATTGAGGCATATTCGTTCTCCTTCAGTCTCGCTCAGCGGTGTCAGCGCGACCCTTGAGTGCGCCGATTTCGGGGGTGAAAGGGGGCGGCACGGATGCGCTGCTATCCAAAGGTGGCCCGTTTCCGGATGGTGAGGCGTCGGCAGACCGTCGAAGACATGCCGTCCGAGCCAGTACGGCTTCAGTCGTTGCGCGGCAGAGGAATCGGGACCGCCTGCCCGCTCGCAAGATTGATGAAACCACCCGCGTGGCCAATGGAGCCTCGGCCGAGCAGATCGAACAGCAGCGCGAGGGCGTGGCTCGCCATGACGCGGTTCACGAACAGCGACTGGCGCTCCAGCGCCTCGGCAACCGAGCAGGACGGGGCATTGTCGTCGGGCACGGTGTCGTCGGCGAGTTCGGGGAAATATTCGAGCACGGTCGGAAGGCGCGCCTTATCCTTCACGGCCTCTCTGCCGGGGCAGCCGATCAGATATTGTCCGTCGTTCGCGCGATTGCCGAGATCCATCCAGTATGGGGGGATGTTCCTTCCCTCGGCAAGCGCTGCTCCGATCGCGCGGCGCGCCGAGGCCGTATCGACGCAGGTTATTAGGATATCGGAACCTTCGAGACCGACCGCGCTGGGCGCCCGGCCGTGAACGGCCTTCCAGCTGAGCCCGTGCGCGAGATTGATCCGCTCCGTCAGCGTGCGCGCCTTCGAGTTGCCGAGGTCGCAGCGAAAGAAGGGCTGTCGGCCGAGATTGGCCTCGGTGACGATGTCGTCGTCGACCACGGTGACATGCAGCGATCGCGAGGAGATCGCGCGCAGCGCCGTGTCGAGCGAGGCGAGCCCCATCAGCATCTGCGCGCCGTTGCCGCCGCAGCCTATGAGCAGGACCTTGAGCGCGCGGTCGTCGAAGGCGGCGGGAAGATAGTGCCGGTTGCTGGTCTCAGGTTTCATGATGATCTCCGGCGAATGGGCTGCGCGGCAGAGGAAGGAACATGCCGCCGGCGCAGAGACGCGATGCCCTTGTCGGGCCGTCAGGCTGGTCCAACCGGCCGAAGACGAGCGATATCTTCGTCGCGTGCGCGTCGTCGGCGTCGTCGGTGGTGCTGAAGAAGGCCGGTCCGGTCCCGTGGCTGTGAATATCGCAGACTATATGCCAATCGGGCGGCAAGACGGGCGTGCGGTAGACGAGGCGCGAGGGTGTGGCCTCGTCGATGACGGGGAACTCCACGGCGAACTCCCGTGTCGCCTCGTTCCAGAGCACGAATGCTGCGGCTTCATTCGGTAGGGCCGCGCGGAGAAAATCCAGAATTGCCTCGAGGTGGGCGTGTGGGACGAGTCCGCACCGCAATTCGGCCCTGGGGGCGCCGGCGTCGCCATAGGGAAGATGCGTGGCGATCGGCGGCGTGACAGGGACATCGAGCGCGAGCCAGGGCCGACGCAGGATCAGCATGACGCCGTCCTTCCCGATGGCGAGACCATGACCGGCGCGGGCAGCGCGAAGCGCGTCGATGGCGGGCGATTGCCCCTGGAGCGGGACCGGGTAGCAGGGCACGTCAGCAAGCAGCGCGGCCGCCGTGGGATCATTGGCGAGCATGGTCATCACCGGACGCCTCCGATCAGTTTGCCGACGGTCATCGCCTCGACCGAGGTGCGCCGCGCCTGCCTGCGGTTGCCGGCGCCGAAGAGCTTGAGGCGACTGACCGGGAAACGCCTCGCCCGGCGGGCGGCCAGATCGTCCCAAAGCCTGATAAGGCCGCCCTTGCCGCCGACGGTGAATTCCTGTCCCGGATTGGGATGGGTCGACCAGCTATCGAACAACGCCTGTTCGAACTCGGGGATGGATGCGGCGTTGAGCGATCTCGGCACCGGGATATTACCCCAGCAGAGTGTTCCGTTGATGAAGACGTTGAGGATCGGCGAGTGCAGCACGCGGGTATCGGCGTTGGGACGCTCGTTCACAGGGAGCGCATAGACACCGAGCGCCGACCGGGTGGCGATCAACAGATGTGCGGGATAGGGAACCGGCACGACCGTTCGTTCGGACAGGACTTGCAAGTCGGCCGGACACCTCGACAGGTCGAAATAGGCCGGGCGCACCTGCTGCGGCACCCACCAGGCGAGCATGTCCGGGTGCGCGACCAGCACATTGTCAGGCAGGAGTTCGGGAACGACAGTCCGCCCCAGGGCCTCGGTCCATTGCCGCAGATATGCGCGCGAGAGCGGGACGCCGGCAGCGATCGTCGGCTGGCCCTGGTCGTCGTGCTCGATGGCGTGCATGCTGGCGAACGCGGCAGTATCTCCGCTGTGTGTGCCATGGGAACTGAAGTTGCGCACCCCGTCGCTCTGATAGAGCAGAATTGCGCCCTTCAGGACCAGGCCGCCGCCGCTGGCTTCAAAATTGGTTGAGTGGTCGGGCATGAGATACCTCACAATTTGGCGGGATCGAGCTGGATCAGCTCTTGCGCGGCGAGCAGGAACCGCACGCCGAGCCGCAGGGACGCGAACCACTCGTCGACGCGGTCCGCATCGGGCAGAGGGCAGAGCCCGGCGACGTCCATGAAGCCCATTTCCATGCCGCCGCGCGCGATGTCATCGAGCTCACGCGCGAACTGCTCGAAGGGAACGAGCGTCAGCGGCGGCAATGATGAGCATTCCTGAAATTCAGGAATATAGTCGTAGATCATCTGAGCATCGAGGTGCCAGGCGTGGCGTTCGGGTGGGAGGCCCCCAAGCGCTTTGTGCGAGGCACGAAACCTGGCCAGCGACTTCCGCAGACCGGAGGGGAGCCGCGCTGATGGCGCCGCCTTGGCCTCGATCATCCAACCGGGTCGACGCGCATCCATGTCCGACGGCAGCGTGATTTCGTCGAGATCGGCTGCATCCATGCCGTGATAGGCAATCAGGCTCTGACGGGCCGCTTCATCGTCGACCTCGCCATCCCAATAATACATCGAAACCTCATTGAAGAGGTCCTGGTAGCCGAAGATCGGAAGGACACGGCCGAGGCACTGCTCGAGCGCCCGATATGCGGCAGCGCGCCAGGGAATGGGCGCATCGCCGGTCTCGATCCACCCGAGGTCGATCTGGCCCAGGCTCTGACAGGTCACGGCGATCGCCGGCGTGCCGTCCTCTTCGCTGTGCAGGACGGTGCATCGCAGGTCGGCCATTTCGACGGGCGCGAGTATCTCGAGCACCGTGGCATTGAACGCCTGTTCGATATGTCGGCGGGCAGCCGCGCGCGTATATAGCTTCGCTGACGTCTCCCGTGTCGCAGCCCAACGGCCGATGACCTTGTGATGTGGCGCCAGGGGTGCATCGAAAATAGCAGGGATATCGCGCGAGATCGCGACGGTACGTCCCGCAAGGTCAGCCGAGCGGTGGGAGACGCAAGCCGGGAGGCGGCTGAAGCCGCTCCGGGGCTTTGCTCTTATCGTTTCGGGGATCGAGGAACATCTGCGCATGGAGCGTTCGAGCCTGGCTGCTGCAGACAGGCTGGGAGAGGTCGGTCGAGTTGCCATCATCGTGCTCGATCCATTCCATGAGGGTTTTGCGGGGCGCCGGCGGGATGGCCGGGCGTTTGCGGGGCGGCATGGGTCAGCCCTTGGTGCCGACCGCACGGCGATATTCGGTGACGTGCGCCGTGCCCGAAACACCGGCATCAACCATCTCGGCGTTGAGGATCGCCGGATAGAGCGTTGCATGGTAGGCGCGCAGGCCCTCCCGATCGTTCGCAAGATGCACCGGCACCGGAAGGTCGATGCCGTCATAACGATAAGCGCGCGTGAGATGATTGATCTGCATGAGAGACCTCCTGGAAGACGGTGATGGATTGGATCGAGCAGCGACCCTCAGAACAGGGTGGCGGGCTGATCCGGCTTTGCGTCGGCGGGCGGGCTGGTCGGCGTCTGGATCTTCGGCGGACTGGTCGGCTCCGGTGGCTTCGCCGCCGCGGTCTTCGCGGATTTTGCTTTCGCAGCCTCGGCGGCAGCGGCCTTCGCATCCTCGTCCGCCTGCCGTTGCTCGACGATCTGGTCGGCGAGCGTCTTGCGCGTGGCGATGAGCTGGCCCAGCGCGCCATCGGCCCCTCTGGCAAGCTCCGCATCGATCTCGGCGGCGGTTGCCGTGATCGAGATCGGCCGGGCCTCGCTGGATTCGAGCGTGGGGGATTTGCTGTCCGCCTTACGAGGGATGATGGTCAGGGTGACGGTTCCGTTGGGGCCGGCGATGAGGTCGACGCCGAGCGAGTAGCGGGAGAGCAACGGGAGCAAGCTTGTAACAAGCATGGCTGTGTTCCTTTGTCTGGGAGTGTGAAAAAGCGGGTCAAGCAGCGAGGTCGGGGACCATCTGGGGGACAGTGCGGTCCGGTGGTGGACCATAGGTGCCGTCGAGGGTCATGGCGCTCGGCAGGCGCCCCGCCCAATCAAAGCCGATGCGATTGAGCATGTCGGTGATGAGCTCGGGCTTCTTCGATGCGAGCATCTTGGCGAACCGCTTCTCGCCGACATGCGCGATCAGGCCGCATTCCTGGGCGATGAATTTGAGCTCGCCCTTGGTGAATCGTTCGAGGAACGCCTGATCGACCTTCCACGTATCGCGCAGGTCGACGTCGAAGACCCTCGCGAGGTCGGCCACATGCTCGAAGCTCGCCACATCCTTGGCGTAGGCGCCGCCGATGACGGAAAGTACATTGGCCGCCCGCGGGTCCGACAGAGCGCGGATAACGGCGATCTTGCCCTTGTAATCGAGGTCCGGGAACGCGGGACCGATCAACAGGCCGGCGCGAGACGTCAGCGTATCGGCCTTGATCTGCGAGAGCGTGCCAGACATCGCGGCGACAAGGATCGTGGTCTGGGCGTGCGCGGCATTGCCCGCGAGGGCTCGGGCGAGCGCCGTTCGCCAGGTCGCCTCGCGAAGGTCGGCGGTGCGGGCCGCGATCGATTTCGCAGTGACGGTCGGCTCGTGCGCGGCGCTACCCCTGCTCGTAGACTTGATCGGGGTTGCAGGCGGCGAGGCAAGCGTCCCGACACTTTCGGATGACGACGCCGTATCTTCCAGACGCGGCTGAGAGTCAGTCGATGGCTTGGCTTCGTCGCTGGCGTCATCATTGTCGTCGTCCTCGACCACGGGAGCGGCCGCGATCCTTGCAGCCTTCGCGGCACGTTCCTCCTGCTCGAAACGGATCACCTCGGCGGCCTCGGTCTTGAGCTGGAAACATGTGGGATTGGTGCAATGGCCGTCGTCGACATGAGTCTCGAAGAGGACTTGCTGGGCAGCCGAGTTGAACGGGCAGGTGGCGCATTCGGTCCTGTCGAAAGAGGCGCTCGCAAGATTGTGCGTGATCCGCATCAGCTCCTTGCGCGTCTCGTTCACGTCCAGGTTCCGACCGAGGATCTGGGCGAGGGCCGTGTCCTGCTTGTCGGCGGGAATGACGGCGAGCAGTTCGGCGTGCCCGACCTTGATCCGGCGTTCGTCGAGCGCGGTCTTTACGGTTTCGGAGAGTTCGGCAAGCGCGAGACGGCGATCGAACTTGGTCCGGGACCATCCGAGCCGGCCGGCGGCCTCGGCGCGATCGTTTCGGCACGCCGCGAGGACACGAACGGCGGCATCCGCCTGTTCCGTCTCCGAAGCGTCGTCGCGGGTATCGTTTTCATCGATCGCGGCTTCGAGCGCTTCCTGGTCGGTCATCTCCCGGATGAGGACAGGCATTTCAAATTCGGCGCCAAAGGCTTCCAGGGCCGCCCTGTACCGGCGCTCGCCGGCGACAATGACGTATATGCCATCCTTTGGGCGAAGCAGTATGGGCTGGATGACCCCGCGCAGCCGCATCGAGGCTACCATTTCGGCATGCTTTTTCTGGTCAAAGTAGCGGCGGGGATTATCCCCCTTCGTGATCCTGGAGAGCGGAAGGTTGGTGAGATGGCTGGGTGGTGGTGCGTTCACGACTGACTCCTCGTGGAATGCGGCGGGTTCATCCTGCGGGGCCGCTTTGGCGGCCATTCCGCTGCCGTGCCCGAATATGCGGAGCACACCTGATCTTCAGGCTTCTTGCCGCAACCACCTCCTTCCCCCTCCCCCTTCTGACCGGTGGCGGTCGTTCCAGTCGTTGAAGCCTCCACCGGGAAACAGCGTCTCGATCGTTCGTCCGGGCTGTGCATGGGTCTCGATCGCTCGCCGCGCACCATGACGGCCTGGCGCATCATCGTCGGGCAGCAGGATCAAATGCTCGACCCGTTCGGGCACGGTCACCTGCGACAGCCGATCCGCGCCGAGCGCTGCCCAGACCGGAATCCCGAGCAGGATGTGCGCCGACCAGGCCGTCTCCCAGCCTTCGGCGAGACCCAGAACATTGGACGCGGCTCCGAAACGGACGGCGGCGCCGAGTGGCCGACCGAGCAGACGCTTGGGCGGATCGAGATCATCGGCTGGAAGCCCGGTGCGGGGATCAAGAAACAGACGCTCGAGGGCGATGACGCCGGCGTCGGCTTCGAGAGCGGCAAGCAGCGCAGGGCGGAAGCGGGCATCGGCGCCTCGGCCAAGCGGCACATGATCATGGTATCGCAATGCCGCGTGCGATCCGGTGAAGCCGCGCATCACCGCATATATGCTGGCCGGTGTATCGGTGATCGGGTGCGCCGCCTTCCAGAGCGAGCGGAGCCGGCCAACGAGCTGACGTTCGCGGCCATCGGCATCCATCAATCCAGCTTCAGCGCCGGCCGTCGGGATCGCCAGTCGATCGGTACGGAGCGCGCGCATGACATCGATCGGTGTGCAGCCCGCGAAGCATTTGAAGAGGATACTACGCTCACCGACCCGGACCGAGAGGCTTGGACCATGATCGTCATGTGCGGGGCAGCGACACATGACCCCGCTGGGTTTCCATGCTGCGCCCAGAGATTTGACGATCCGGGCAGCGGCGGCGTGCAGGCGCGGATCCGAACTGGTCCGGGAGAGGGCCATAAGGAATGCTCCGGTTGAGGAACCTGCCTCCTCACCTCCCCCTTTCCTCCGCAGCTGCGGCGTTCACGATCGGCAGAATATCTGCGAGAATGATGCAATGAGCGAGAACATCTGGGATCCTCGCCTATACGCCCAACAGCCGTTTCGAACCGAATCAGGTTGGAGCAAGCCGTGCCGATGGGCTATTTCTGGCACCTACAGGGGCGTGCGTTACGGACATGGGCGGGCATGCAAAATGGCACGCCAGCACCGGCGCCATCGGCATCGCCGTCTCGCCCGCACCTTTTGACGCAATCGTTGCAAGTTTGCGCGTATCCGGAGAGAAGAGCGCGGAACAAATTGTCCATCTTCTCTCGACCGGCGATCGTCAGCCGCACATGGGTGCGGCGCCTGTCGGCAGGATCAGGCACTCGTTCGACGAGCGCCTGCGTCTCCATAACGGCAAGGCAACCGCGCGCAGTCATCTCCGACGCCTTGGACGCGAGCCAAAGGCTCGTCAGCGATGTTTTCAATCCCTGGCTGTCGCGCCAATACAGGTCCAGCAGCATTTCGCTTCCAGGATCTGCGCAAAGCGGCCCGAACATCTCCGCCATCAAAGCTCTTGCTGCGATGATCGACCTGCACAGTGGCGCAAAGACCGCCGGTTCTCCGGTCTCATCCAGCATGGGTTCAATGCGACTATGATGATTCATGGGCCAACGCACTCCGTCCCCTAACGCGGGTCGCCGCATAAAGCTTGCGGTCTCTCCGCTCGGTTGGTTGCCCCTCCGTCCGCAACACGGAAATAAGATGACGAAATCATATGGGATTGTTACATTTAGGCAATCTGCCTTTTGGAGGGGAAAGGGCCTGCCGATCGTGGCGGTAAATCGGACAGATCGTTTGTATTGAAGCCAATGCCTGAGGCACACCGATATTGCTGATTACGTTGCCCGAAAGTTCGATCCGAAAGCTACGCGAGAAAACATCGGTTCAACCAGAAACAGCCTTCAAGTTTTCTCCGGCATGGGCACTGACGCGATCACGCTGCTTTATCGGAACAACATTGCCTTTGGGCTTGAGTATCCGAGCCACCAGCGCTGCTAACTTTCTTAGTGCCGCCGTTTTCTCGGCGAGATAATCATGTTGATCATAGACGCCTTCCACGCCCGGAATCACATGCCCCATGACCCGCTCGGAAATGTGCGGCGAAACGCCGGCTCGAATCATCAGCGTTTTCCCTGTGCGCCGGAGATCGTGCAAGACCCAGTGCGGGATCGGATAGCCAGCGATCTGCTCCATCTTCGCATCAAGAGCCGCCTTATCCTTCGTAAAGCCGTTGATCGGACCTTTGAGGCGTCCTTGGAAAATATAGGGAGCGCTCTGGCTCGTGGGCTGCTTTTTGACGATATCCATGGCCAAGGGAGACAAGCGAATATATTCGGCGTTGCCTTTTTCACGATCTTCGGTCGGAATCGTCCACAAGCCATCTGAAGTGACGAAATCCCGGTGCATCAATCTGAGCTTCTCGCGCCGCTGAAGCGTCAAAAGCAATGATTGGCAAAACGCACCGAAGGTGCCTTGAGCTTCGCAAGCTTGCCAGAATATCCGGATTTCCTCGTCGCTGAGAACACGTTTGCGCTTCCGCTCGGAGGACTTCGTCCGCTTCATCCCTCGCACGATCGGAGACACTAAATCATCTCCTCGCGCGGCATGCCAGTTGAACATCGCGCTTAGCTGGGCGAGCACTGCGTCTGATTGGGTCGCCCCGCTCGCATCTTGGATCGTGTCGAGAAGCTCGGTCACATCGCGCCGCGAAATGGATCCGATCAGGCGATTGCGCCACCGCTCATTGCCGTCGAGATCGTCGAAGATGTAGTGGTCGAATATCCGTTGGATTTCGCTGGCGGACCGCAGCGGCGCGAGTGGCTTGCCGCGACCGTCTTTCTGCCCCTCTTTCATAACGTGGCGCTTGTAGTATTCGGCGAACACTGACGCGATCGTGTCTGGTTCAGTTTCCGGCTCCGGCTCCTGTGCGGGCTTGCCGGGATCTATGCCTTCGGCGATCATCGCCTTCCATTCACGCGCCTTCTGGCGGGCCTCATCCAGAGTGAGTGCGGTCACTCCCTTCTTAACGATGTAGATTCGATCCTTCGCATCCGCCGGTCGGAAATCGCCCAACGCGCGGCGGCTCGGATTACCGAATGTTCCGTCCCCCTCTGGGTAGCGAGCAATGAGCCAGAAAGAGATACGACGCTTCGGGCTGACCCGCACCGTCAAGCCGGATTCCCCGGCATCGAGCCACTCGTCACGCGTTCCGGGGGCAGCGGCCTTCAGGCCTCGCAGCCATGGATCTGAGAATTTTCTTGTAGCCATACGACCTCCAACTGGGCAACAAACTGGGCAACAAATTTATATGGCGCCCGTTGTCACTATGCTCGTAAGGATGGCGCAATATTCCATCTAATGCAATGAAACATAAGGGAATATTTGGGAACATGGTGACGCGCGATTTCGCGAAATTCCGCGATGAGACGCCGAATCCAATTTCTCTTAATCAGCGGGTCCTAGGTTCGAGCCCTAGTGCGTCCACCAAGTTTTCAATGAAATCAACCACTTAGAGATAGGTTCAGGTTTCCATTTTGGCTCCTGACACCCGGGTGTCACTATGGGTGCCATATGGGTGTCACCGGAACGGTGATCATTGGTGGATGAGGATGGTCAAGGACGGAGCCGAGATTCGATTGTGCCGACCTACTTTCGCCTCCGTGCGAGGAATGCGCGCAGACTATCGGTTGGGACGAGGGTCGATCTACCGACCTTGATGGTCTCAATCTCTCCCGAAGCAATCATCTCGTATAGCGTCGATTTGCCGATACCCAACATTTGGGCCGCAAGGGGTATGCGGACGGCCAATGGCTCTACGGATTGGGCCATTCTCTCGATATTCAGTTTTTTCACAAATGCCTGCCTGCCGACATGATGTCGAAAATCAGTGTTGGTAAGATCATGGCTCGACGGCCCGGAACGTGTTTGGCCCGTAGCGACGTCGCAGATGCCCTGCTACTGCAAGCGCGTAGCGTCGTTGTCGCCAGGTCGTTGGACTGTGATAGGCTCCAACCGCCCGCCAAAAATCACCCGTGACGGCCAACCCCGACAGGAAAATCCACCGGGCAGCCTGTACGTTGAAGCACGGATCGTTGATCAACCAGGCACGTACCTGTGCGGGCGAACGCTGAGAAAGCGTAGCAAGTCTTGGCACCCAGAAGCTATTGACTTGTAGCGGCCCAAGATCGTGACTGCCGTTGCTGTTCGGAACCTCAGCACCGATCCATCCGGCCTCCTGATCACGCAGACCCCAGAGCGTTTTTTCGAGCCATGATCTGCCCGCCGACGCGAATTGAATACATCGGGCGATCTCACGTTCCCCGGTGGCAGACCTGACCGGACGAGAGTCCGCTACAGCTGAACCGGATAGTAGGACGAGGCCCGCTACGAGCGCCGGCAAGGCATAGGGGCCCGGCCGCCAGCGAGGGCGCGAAATGGGGAGTCTCATATGCGCTTCCCCCTGACCAAGACGGGTTCATCGCGAATGAGGGCAAGAAGCTGGTCACCAGATATGATCTGGATATGAGGATGACGATTAAGCAGCGTTCGGGTCGATGGTCCGGTTCGTCCAGTGTGAATGAAAAGCCCCGGCATACTCTTTGCGGCACATAGCTGCGCGAACGCATCAACATGTTCGGGCCGTATCGTATCTGTGTAGCGCTTTGCCTGGGCGAGCCAGACCCAACCGCAGATTCTTACCTTCCCATCAATACCTCCATCGCCGGTGTAGCGCTGGTTTCGGACCACTTCGATCGCGCGACGCTCAAAACATTCCAGAAGCAGTTCCTCGAAAGCCAAGGGATCCATGCGGCGCAACCGGGCGAAAACAACTGCCGGAGGCTGGGATCGATCGCGGCCCTGCAATTGCCGGCACATGATGCGTGCCTGTCGACGTCGCCATCTGTGTTTGACCGGAATGCGGAAACCACGAAGGAACCAGAAAAGGAGCACAGCCCCGACGACAACAAGCCATATGGCCCCATCAGCGATCATGACCGCCTCCGTGATCCTGGGAAGGAGCATGGGCAGGTTCGGGAGCCGGCTGGGGCGCCGTCGCGGCGGCGCGCCCATCGTCCCGGTCATCGCCTCGATGGGAACTTCGGTCGAGTAGGGATACGACCCACCGGTCCATGAAGGACGCAGCCGACAACGCGCGATCGGCGATGCGCTCAGCCAAGCCACTGGGCTTTGCACTCTCTGCAGATTCACGTTGCGCCGCCGGCTTGTCCTTACGCTCCTCGCGGTCGGCGCGTTGTTCGTCGCGGAGTCTGTCCCAGCGATCGGCGTGGCGGGCCGACCGGCCCTTCACACTGTCCCGTTCGATCCGCCCCAAGCCCTGTAGCGAGGAGGTTTTTTCGCCCGAGCGCTGTTTCAGCTTTTCGACCAGCCGCCTCCGGTTCTCCGTCCAGAGCTTCGCGCCAAACCTCGCGCGGGTGATGGCCGTGTAGTAATTCTGGCCGGTGACCAGCGGTGAGTTCACCGGAGCGAGAACATAGACCCGATCGTAAGTCTTGGACTGCGCGGAATAAACGGTTTCGCCATAGCCATGGTCCCAGTTCTTGTGCCGGGACAGGTCGATCTCCTGGATCCTGCCGTCCCGATCCCAACGAATCGTGGCGAGCGTGCCGTCGAGGCGCTCCACGGTGCCGCGCTCGGCATTCTTGAGGTCGAGGTCTCGGTTAGCCAGACGCCACTGGATCCGGTCGCCGACGGCAAGTTCGCGATTCTCTTCCCTGAACACATTGATCTGGGAGGCCCGACCCAGGCGAGGGTCCCACTGGATGGTCCGGCCATTCTCATCCATCAGGACGATTGTCTGGCGCCCACGCGCGTCGCGTCCGATGCCGATCACCTTGTATTCTGCGTCGCGGGCGATCCCGAGGTTGGCATTGTCGCGGGAGAACACCACGACCTGACCCCGGGAATAGAAACGCGCGAAATGTTTCTCCTGGTCGGTCATCCCCGAGGGCGAAAGGATCGAAAGCCGGGCTTCTTCGGCCGCGATGGCGCCTTCGGTCTTCAGCGTCTCACGGACCTTGGTGTTGACGATCAGACGGCTCGCGTTATCGAGCACGAGGATATTGGTCTTCGCGCGCTGTTCGGGACTGAGCCTTGTCCAGTCGGCGACCAGCCACTCCGCAAGCTTCTCGGTGTTCTCTCCGGTTGTTACGGCCTCAAGCGCCTTTAGGGAGCCCTCATAGTTCTGGAGACGGGCCAGCCGGACGGCCTGCATGATCCTCTCGTCCTGCTGACGGACTGGATCCTTCAGCTCCGCCGTTGGCATTCCCAAGCGCATCATCAGCCAGAAGGGCTTGCCCTGCTCGATCGCTCCCGTTTGCCGCGTGTCTCCAAGCAGGATGAGGCGGGCTCCGGTGGTTCGGCTGATATCGAGCAGCCGGGTCGCTTGGCGGTTGCCAAGCTGGCCAGCCTCGTCAATCACCAGGACATGGCTGTCGCCGAGCTTTGCTCCGCCGGTGGCAAGCAGACTTGCGACGGTGCGCGACTCGATATTGGCCTTTTGACCCAGCTCAGCGGCCGCCGACGAGGTGGGAGCGAGTGCGATCAGGGTCGCGTCTTCCCCGACCGCCTCGCGCAATGCGCCTATAATCGTCGATTTGCCGGAGCCGGCAACGCCGTGCACGGCGACAACCCTGTGGTGGGTAGTTCCTACATGCAGAAGCGCCGTTCTTTGCTCGGGCTTGAGATTGCGGGCGATGCCGGCGTCACGGAGGGCTTCGACCGTCGCGAGGGGCCGCGCATCATTGAGGGCAAGCGCAAGATGATCCGACAAGGCCAGCTCCAGGCGGGCCGTCTTTCGGGTAGTGCGTCCGCGCGTATGGATTTCGTCACCAGTGCGATGCCGGGTCTCCAACAATTTCGCGCGCGCCTGATGTTCCTCCGCGACGGGGCGGATGTCGGAGAGTCGAACCTCGCCCACATGGGAGGCTAAAGCCGTCTGCAGTAACCGTCCGAGGTTGTTGACCGCCTCCTTGCCCTCGGATTGTCGGATACCGAACAGCATCGCTCGCGCCGCCGTTTGAGGTTCGACGTCGAGCTTGCGCTCCCCGACCTCCTCTGCGGTCGTCCTGGTCTTTTTTACCGCCTCGGCATGGAGACCAAGCCGGACATCCCATTTCTGATGCAGGTCTTCCAGCGACACCTTCTGCTTGGGACCGCGCGTGAGGTAGAAGGCCTGTTGCCGCGCCGCCTGCCCGGTCAGGCCATGTTCCTTCGCGTGCGCGTCGATCTGCTCGGCGCGCTGGGACATGTCGGTGATCAAATCCTTGCGGACGCCCTTGATTTCGAAGAGGCCGCGCCGGGGATCGAACTCGACTTCATAGCCAAGCTCCTTGAGGAGGTGCGCCAGTTCGTTCCGATAGATCTGTCCCGCAGCCATCTGCTCGGCAAACATCACTCGCGTTTCGAGGCTGACCTTCAGGGAGCCGTCACGCTCGTCGGTGATGTTCATGACGACGACATGGGTATGGAGATGAGGGTCAAGCTCGCGCGACGCATGCTCCGTGAAGCGCGCGTAGATCAGCCGCCCGGTCGTTTTCTCGGTGACCTCACCGTTGACGCGGTGGCGCATCGTTGCGTGCTCCTCGAGATAGGAGAGCGCGACGCCGACCGCCTCTTCATGCGCCTGGACAATCCGGTCATCGCCGGCCACAAGCGCCATGATCGACACGGACTTGGGCGCGTTGACCGCGAAGTCCCAGCCGGGATGATGCTGAATTTCGCCGTTTGAGCGGCGGCGCCCCAGTTGCTGGTCGTCAACGTTGCCGGCTAGCAATTCCTTGAAAACGGCTGGATCGACCTTGCCTTCGAGGCCGAGTTCGGCGGCAACCTTGCCACCCCATTCGGAATGCTCGTCGGTGCCTTTCGTATAATAGTCTCCCACAGTGTAATATCTGGCGATGTTGGCGGGCTTCCCCTTGAGGCGGATCGGGTTGATCATGCCGGCCTCGCCGCGTTGCGGGCGCCGCCATGGCGGCCGTGCTGACTCAGGCGGAAGCCGGCTGGTTTGCCGAACAATTCAAGTGGCGGCGTAGAGGATGCAGGCTCCTCCCCCCGGTGCGGATCGGACGGGGGCGCGGGTTCGGCCCTTGAGGTGTCGTCCGGCGCCTCCTCTTCCCCCGGCGGAGGTGTCAGAGGCAGTTCGGCTTTGGGGGCTTTGGGTTCGGGCCGGCGCCGTTTTGTAGTACCTGTCTTCGGCTTTGCCTGCTCCGCTGGCGTCGCCGGAGTTGGGGGCATCGGCGGAACCGTAACGGCCAATCGTATGGGTGGCGTCCCGCGCTCCTCGAATGCCTCGGCGACAGAAACGACCTTGTTATAGCCGTCCTCGAACCGGACCACGGGAAGGTTACGCCCAAACCGCAGATAGCCCATCAGGTTTGGCAGATTGGTGACCTCGGTATGCATTACCAGTGGTCGCGTCACCTGCATGCGCGAGAGGTTCACGCCGTCGCGCATATCGTTCACGCCGTAGGACATGCCCTCATTGGCTTCGACCTGTTCGACCTGGCCGAGGTTCTCGCTGACATGCTTCGCCGTCGGGGTGTCGTTTGCCCTGAGCGCTACCCAGGTCGAACAATACCCGGTGATCGCTGCGGCATCCTGGATGCCGTAGGTTGCCTCGAGCTGAGGATAGCTCTGGAAGCCGAGGATACCGCAGCCGCCATATTTCCGGGCGCGGGCGAGGAAGTCCCCCAGCGACGGCAGACGCTGGAGGGTCGGTAGCTCGTCGATGACGCAATAAAGGCGTCGATTGCGATCGGGCGTCATACTCATGATCGCGCTGATGGCGATGTCGAGCCACACCGTGATCAGGGGGCGGAGCGAGGGAAGCTGATCCGCCTTCACCGTGATGAAGAGCCAGCTGTCGTCCCTTTCGTTGGCAACCCAGTCGCGGATCGAGAACCCATCGGCGGTATCGTCGAGATAGGAGAAGCTCCGCATGACGGAGGCGAGCTCGGCCTGGATTCCGGCACTGGTCCGCTCGCCCTCGGTCGAGATGAATGCAGCCGCATCGGTACCGGCGGCAAAGGCGGCGAGGTCCTTCAATTTGGAGCGCAGCAGCGTATCGAGCAGGATCGACACAAGGGTGCGTTCCTGACGCGCAAGCTTCCGCAGGACGGCGACTAGCGTGCCGCGCGCAGCCTTCGCCCAGAAGGGGTCGCCAGCCTTGTCGGGTATCGTGGACTCGGCGATCTGGTCGTAATGATAGTCCCGCGGGACATCGACCCAGGGTGACCAGCAGTCCGCCCTGGCGTCGAGCGGATTGAGCAGCACGTCGATCCCGGGACGATAGAATTTCTCCACGAAGGTGCCGGCCGTGTCATAGACGATGGCGCGGCGCTTCCGCTTCCGGATGCCGTCGAGCATCTTGACGATGATGTTGGTTTTCCCCGTGCCGGGAGCGCCGCAGATCAGGATGTGCTCGGGCTCGAAGGCGTCGGGCACATTGACGCCGCCGATCTCGAAGCTGCCCTTGGCGTGACGCCAAAGCGCCCGGCGGACCTGCCGCACCGTGCCGAATCGCGCCCCGCGCAGGAACTGGTTGGAGCCGAGCCCCCTTCCCGTCCGGGTGAAATAGAACCAGGCCCACGCCAGCATGGCGAGGGCGAACAGACCGGCAAGGGCGGCGCCGTGGATCAGGTAGGTCTCGAAGGCGGCAAGCGTCTTATTGGCGAGACCGGAATCCAGAAGTGCCTTGGGGCTGGTCCAGTACTGCTTACCCTCAGGAGTCTTGAACAGAATTGGAGTGACGTTGCCTGGAACGGCGTCTCCCATGAAGGCGGCCTGGCCGAGCTTCAGAAGGACGAAGCGCTCATATTCGGATGACTTCTCGAGCGCATACCAGATGGTGCCGCCGATCCAGATAACGAGCCCTGCAAGGACGGTCTGGTAGAAGACCTGGGTAGTCATCCGGACGTTATGGACGATCGCCTGTCCGCCCCGAGTCCAGGAGCCGAGCGTGTCGTGGCGGAAGATGCTCATGGCCGATCCTGCTCGGGATCGAGCAGTCCCCTTTCGCGGAGGAGCCGGCGCGCTTCGCCCAGGCCCTTCTGGAGGATGTCAGGCGATCGTTCGCCTACCGACGTGGCAAGGATGGCGAAGGCCTGGATGGCCGTCGCATGAAGCTCGTCGAAGCGAGCGTGATAACCCGAAGGGTCGCTTCCTTCGAAGCGTTCGAGGATGTCGCGACAATAGGTCGCTGCCCCGAGACCGGCATTGCGCGCCTGGACAGTAAGGCGCGCATAGAGGTCATCGTCTATGCGGATAGTAATGCGTGCCAAGCGGCGGACTCCTTGTCCGGCACGCCAGCAACGTGGTGAAGCGAGGCTGTTATACTCGATTTACGCCGTGATCTCAACAGTTTATCAAAACTGCCGGTGGCAGCCATTAAGTGCCAAGGCAGATCAATCGCTTAGGTCAGTTGTTCCCATGGCCTGGCTGCCGGTGGCAGCCGATCAGTGCCAAATTGGCCGCCATCCTGTGCCGGCCGGAAATAGCGGAAATGCGGGCGATTCGCACCCGCAGCACCCGTGCGTGGGGTGCATTACACCCGCCTCCGGCGTGCGTCCCTCGCCCGCAGCGCGCTTGCCCGCTGCGCCCGTCGATCCCGATCGGCGCGGGTCTCCCCGGCAGGGGAGCCGCGCTTGATCGGTTGCGCTCTGTCGGTGGGAAGGCGTTGCAAGCGAAAGCTCCTTGGTGGATAGTCGGGACTGGCGAGCAGACCTCCTTCCTAGAAGGAGTCCAAACATGCCCAAGATGACGGAACGGGAACGGCTCGCGAAGATCGAGGCCGACCAGCGCAACCTCGCGCAAGAAGCCGAGACGGTGCGGCGCGGATTGCGCGCGCAATATGGAAAGGTCGCGACCGAGATTGCCGTGGAGAGACTGAGCGAGCGCGAGTTTCGCGATGTCCTCGGCCAAGCGATCAGGGTCGGCGGTGGTGCCGCGCTGGCAGCCTTGAAGGCGCTTCCGGCCGCGTCCGATGATCCGCCCGCAAGGGGTTTGCCAGCGAAAACTGGTGGCGGCGCGCGGGGGAAGCCCGGTGCCGCGCTGCCTCCCGGATCGGAGGCCGGAGGAGCGAGCCAGGCGACGGTGCTGCCTTAGCGGAAAGGGGAGCGACGTTGGTGGGCGGAACGCCCGGCAAAAGGAGCGACGCGGGGGAAACCGTTCGGGTTTCCCCCGCTCGTGCGACAAGCACGACAAGGGACCGGCTGCGGTGTGCCGCGCCGGTCCCTCTCGTTGGGTGTTCGTCCGATCAGGCCGCTATGACGCGGCGCTTGCGCTTGATCGGCACATCGGGTTCCTGATCGGTCCTCATGAAAACATGCGTGGGCACGCGGTGCCCCTGTTCCGGGTTGAGCAGGTCATAGAGGCTCGACTGGATGCCGGAACCTTCGCACAGCAGCGCCTCGACCGGCATAAGCTCGGCAATGTCGCGGTTGCGCTTGAAGCCCTTGCCCTTGCCGCGTCCATAGAGGCCGAACGCGATACAGACGACACCGCGCTGCGCTGCCCATGCGGCGGCGGCGGCGTCGACACCGGCGCGCTGCCCGGTGGTGACAAGCACCATGTGCGGGATGCGCGCCCTGATCTGGTCGAGCCTGTTCCAGATGACGCGCCAGTCGTGCCAGTCCTGCGGGCCGGAAACGACGACGACGGGGCCTTGCGGGTCGTAGCGATCGCGCCGCCGCTCGGATCGTGCGCGCAGGAAGTCGAGCGCGGAAATCTGGCTGGCGGTGGTGACATGGGACGCGCGCGATCCCCGAGCCGGGGACCATGGGCGACCGGCATAGGCGCGATACATCGCGGCGGCATAGTCGCGCATGGCTTCCATGGCGGCGCGCTGCTCGGCGACCGACTGGCATTCAAGCTGGGTGTCTTCCAGTTCCTTGTTGAACACCTCGCCCGGCTCCAATCGGCGCGCCATGTCGCGGATCGTGTCGGCCAGCCTGTCCTCGCGGCTTTCGAGTTTGCCCGCGACAAAGTGGAAGCTGTTGACGAAGCCCCATGCGAGTTCGGGCGCGAGTGGGTCCAGCCGCGTATCGCCTAACAGGTCGAAAATGGCGGCGACGATGCCCCCGCATTCCGCCTGCGCCGCGAGCGGATCGGGCATGAGATGTTCGGCAGGGTCTTCGCCCGCGTCGATGATGGTGAGGGGCAAGGGATCGCCGAACGATGCCACGAAATCTGGCGTAGCGGTGAGTTCGGCATAGAGTTCCGGCAGGTCGGCAAAGCTGCTAACGCTGCGCAAGGCCGTTGGCTTGCTCATGGGATGCACTCCTTGTGAGGGTGACGGTTCAGGGTCCGGGGAAGCGTTCCAGCGCTCCCCCGGCCCGCCTTTGATGCCGCTTAGAAGGGCACGTCTTCGTCAAGGCCGCGCCCGTTCCCGGTATATTCGCCGCCGGGGCCTGCGGTGCTGCCGCCGGAGAATCCGCCGCCCGACCGTCCGCCGAAACCGCCCTGCCGCTGGCCGCCGCCGGAGCGTCCGCCAAAGCCGCCGCCCTGTGCCTCGCGGTCGCGTTCGCGCCGCCACTGGACATCGAAGCCGTTCGTCTCGTCCCCGAAAAGGGCGATGGGGAGCGGCTCGCGGAAGCTCGGGTCATCGACCATGCCGGACAGGAACACCTCGTCATTGGACTTCATGCGGCGTTCCCAGACGACACCGATCTGGATTTCGTCGCCCGCGCGGTTCGTCTCGTAGATTTCATAGACGGGGGCGCTGTCGCTCTGTCGATCCTCGACACGGCGCATGATGAGGTAGGGAAAGCGCATCTCGCGAGTGGCGATCTTGCCGATAATGTCGCTGGCGCGTTCGTCGAACTTGAAGCTACCGATCTTCATGACTTCATCCTTTCTCTCGGGTGTGGGCCGTTTCTCTTTCCCGGCCGCATCCAAACCCTACTGCCTCCCCTCCATTACTTCCATGTTATTGATTTATTGACAGATTTTCATCGTGCCTGGTGAGCCCGAGCACAGACGGCCGCGTCAGCGGCCCAACAATGACGAAGACGCACCGGCCGCGCAGCGGTCGGTTCCGCTTGAATGGAAAGGGAGCGTGGGCCGGCTCGATCGTCATCGCACCCGGAGCCGCCCTCGCAGGTCCGAAGGCGCAGGGCGGGGCTCTTGTCCGCAAGAAGCACGGGAGGGGCTCTAGCGAAGCTTGGCGAAAAGGGGCCGGCGCTTCTGTTGAAAACAGACAAACATCGCCGGCCCCTTTTCGCCTAGCGCAGCTTTGTCCCGACGCAATTCTTGCGGACGAAACCCGTCCTGCAACGCACGGATCCTGCGAGGACGGCGAAGGGGGCGATGCGATCGGGCTGGCTCCACGATCCGCATCGCGCGACTAGCGCGATTCCTTAGGCGAAGCCTGCATTGCGGTGGTCGTGCGGCTGGACTCTTCGGTCCAGAAGGAAGTGCTGCGCCTGCTTCGAACGCCTGCGGAAGGGATCGTTACCGCGAAGCGGACAAGACCCCGTCAGGGGGCTTGGTCGGAGCGTAGCGAAGATAGAGCCCGGTGCCCGCCTTGGGCGGGCATCCGCCCACCCCGGCCACGATTGTCGGCCATTGCGAACCCCGCTGCGGTCATGTGATCGGTTCAAGGATTTCGCCACCGCCGCGTCGAATGCCCACACAATCGCTGCAAAGCCTGAGCGACGGCACCCCGGGCATTGCCTCGGCTGCGTTCACGAGGCGATAGTCGTCGGCCGGATCGCCGCATGCCGAACAGACATCCGGTGACCCCATACGCTGGATGGAGATGCGCGCGATGGCGCCAAGCCGGGGCTCCACGCGGTCCACGATCGAGAACCACAGATCCGAGTGCGGCGGAATGCGCTGCAAATGGCGAGCGGCTTCCTCGGAGTGGTGCCGCTTCAGCCAGGCGAGAGCAACGTCGCGCCGTGTCTGGTCGTTCACCACGAGCTGTTGGTAGAGCATTACGAGTTGCGCGGTGGTCTTCCGGCGGTTCGCCTCCAGAGCACGCTGGTAGTGAAGGAGATTGACGGCGAAGCGTAGGCCACCGGTGTGGAATTCCCGAACGGTGCTGATGCAATATTCGAGGAGGCCCTGGTCGGGGTGAGGTCCGGCGCTCTCCTCCATATGATCGAGATCATAATGCCACGGGTTGATCGCGAAGTCGGCTCGCCAAAGGTCGAGATAGCCGCTCTCCCGATAGACGCGGGCGATCTCCTCGTCCCACTCGGGGTGATCCTGAACGAGCTGGTCGAGGTCGCTGAAGTTCTCGACCGATGGATCGAGCCGCCGCGCGGCGGTCAATATGCGGTTCTGGATCTCCTGCATGTCGGCGATCGGGTTCGGGCGCTTGGCCCACGCCACCAGCTCGGCTGATGACACCACCTCGGTCATGACCGGAAGCTCGGCGACAAGCGGACTACGCCGGATCTGCTCGGGCGTGCAATAGTCGGCGTCGGCCACGAGGTGGATGCCCGCGCTGGCGAATGCCCGGGCAACAAGGCGCGAACAGAAGAGTTGCCGTGTCCTTGGCTTGGGACCGGTAAGGACCGATCGCACCGCTTCGCTCCTAGAGTAACGTGTCCCGATTTCGGCGCGCGCGAAATCGATGATGGCGCCAAGCTGAAGGTCGCTCGGGGGCAAGCGAAGGCGGAGCGCCGTGACATGATCGTCCGGCCCGTAAAGCTCGCGCTGGATATTGTGCGCCTGCACGCCGTCATCGGTTGAGTCTACGATCGAGCCGTGCTGGACGCAGATCATGGCGTGGGATACCTGCCCCTTGGTGGCGAGGCGGATGGCCTTGCTCACCTTGCCGCGGGACGCGGTGAGAATGATGTCACCCGGCATGAGCAGTTCGACCTTGATGCGGCGGGTCTGTTCGTCAGGCATGGGGCACCGTCAGCTGAGGTTGGTGGAGTCGAGCGTTTCCCCGATCCATAGCGTTGGCGGCTCTTCGGTATCGATATAGTCGCGGATCGCGCACTCGGCGTCCGCGGGCGATCCGCCAACGCCGGCGCAGGACCATATGCGGTCGATATGGGCATGCTCCGCATGCACCCAATCGAGGACCGTGAGGGCGGCGTGGCCATCGACGGTGCGGCTCGGGAAGCTGGAGGAGATCCGCGCGCTGTCCGAGGTCGCGATGGTGAGGATCGATCCTTTGACTGGGTTCCTCGCATCGAGCTTGTTGGCGGCGATCAGCGCGGTTCCCATGACGGGCAACAGCGTCATGAGGCCACTTCCGAGCGACACGCAATCGTCCGACCCGTCGCGCGCGATGGCCTCCCGGATCACCTTGGGCCACAGCCCCGAGATGTCGGCGAATTCCCCTTCGGCTATGGCAGCGCGGGCGAGACATCCGGCACGAGAGATGTGGCGCATGAGCGCAACGGCGATGGCGGCGCAGCGATCGAGCTGGGGCTCGTGGAAGTCGGCGACGATGATGAATCCGTCCCCGAACTGGTGGGCGAAGAGGCGGTCGCCGTCATCGCGGTAGAGCCGGGTTCCGAGGCTGTAGATGCCCTCCATGAGGGCGCGCAGACCCAACACGGCTTTGTGCCCACGCTCCCAGAGCGTGCTGAAGCCTTCAACGTCGATCCAGATCGACCAGCGTCTTCCATCTTCAATCGGCCGGGGTTCGACAGGCGCGCTTCGTTCGGTGGTCATCCGGCTCGTCCTGCCTTCTGCTGCGTGCTGCACATTGCGGTCTCCCATCGGGCATTTTGCGCCAAGGGCCGGCGGAGCGTGGCGCTCTCCTTGGGTGGCTTATGGGACAAGACCGAGCCTTTGTCCGATCGAACGGTCGAGTCCTTCGCGAACCTCGGTCGCGGTGTGTCCGGCCAGCTCGTCGGGAGAGAGGCCCAGGAGGGCGACCACGCGCCGGCGCAGCTCGGGGATATATTTGAGGAACTCACGATCCTTGATGCGGCCGGACAGCGTCCGTTCGATGGTATCGAGGCTCCACAGGACGGCGATCCAGCATTCCATGAAGTCGACCGGCATGCCGCTATAGTCGCGCGCCATCATGAGCCGGCTGATCGCCGGCGTGCGGCCGCAGAAGAAGGCGACAAGGATGCGGACGGTGAAGCGGGGCCAGGACAAGGCGGCGCCGGACCCGTCGAGGCCGTGGGGAAGATCGGGGCAGCGGGCCTTGTAGAGGAGGAACAGAAGCCAGAAGCGCAGTCGCAGCACATCGCTAGGGCCGAGCGGCGCCTCCTCCCATTCGAGGCCCTCGGCATAGCTGGTGACGTGGCGCTCATAGAGGCGCGCATCGATCGGGGCGGGATCCACCGCCTCCTCGTCCCGCTGGCGCGGCTGTCCGAGGACGCCACGTTCGGCGCGATCGTCGAGATCGAGGTCACCGCCCTCTTCCGCGGGATCGTCAAAGCCGGGATCATCGTCTTCGTTTGCGGTTGCAGCGGTTGCTCGACCGGAGAGAAGGTTGAGGAAATCGCGAATGCTGCCGCTGTAGGATCCGGCGAGACTGTTCGTGCCCTCGGGACCCGATCGCCCACCGCGAGGGCGCGCCTGCACGAATTCCTCATAGCTCAGCGACACGGGTGCCTCGGCCTCGCCATCGCTTTTGCGCGAGGGTCTGCGGGCGGCTGCAAGCGAGGGGGAGTCAGCAGTTTGCTCGAAGTCGGCCCGAGCGAGTGTCTCGAAGGCCTGGTGCATCCAGAGATCGAAGTCGGTTCCATCGGTGAACGGCGCGAGCGCCCGGGCGACAGCCCCGGTCGCCATTTCCCTGCGACGTCCGCGCAGCGCGTTCCGGTGCGTGACGTGGGCGATGGTCGAGCTGAAGTCGCCAGAGACGAAGCGTGCGAAGCACAGCGTCCTGTGGAGCGCCGGATCGATTGGCACCGTGCGCGTGTCGTCGGAATGGTGGAAGGACGCGACCGGGATGGACAGGAGCAGGATTGCTCCATTGTCGAGGAGTTGGACCTCGCCTTCCTGCATCCCGCCGCGCGCCGGGCGCCAGATGAGAACATCATTGTCGAGATCAAAGCTGCCGGGCTGGCGCGCTTCGATTGCCTTGAGGGGAATGGGTGTCGATGGGGTGCGTGGCGGAAGATCGGCAAGCGCGATGACATCGCCGTCGAGCCAGCGATCGAGCCCGAGGGCTTCGCGTGCAGCCCCGCGCTGTAGCCTCCGATAGATGCAGGCCTCTGCATTGGAGCCGATGGCCTCTGCCCGCCCCAGCGCCGGGGTTGTGCAGTTCGCGCTTCCGAACAGGATATGGTCGTGACGCGCGGTGGAAGCGATGAGGATCTTGGCGTGGGTGAAGCGCCGTGTGGGCCAGCAAAGCTCGACGATACGGGGTTTGCTGGCGAACGGCGCGTCGATCGGAAACTCGTGACTCGTGCTGTCGATCGGGAGGATGATCCGCTTGGGCGCAAGACGTCGAGAAAGATCGGCAAGGGCGGAAAGATCGTCGTCCCAATAGGGGCTGATCACCACCAGCGACTGAACCTTGTCGCCGCCGACGAACGAGACGAAGTGATCGCCGATCCCCGCTTCACCTAGCGCGGGGAGGAACGCGATCGCCGACCCGTCGTTCATCTCCTGCAGGACCAAACCGGGCGGACCGTCGAGCCACGCCGCGCGCTCGCCCGCCCAGCGCAGGGCTTCTCGCGCAGGCGACGGTTCGGATGGCACGAGCGCGTTAAGATAGCGCCAGATGGATCGGACGATCTCGCGCTCGGGACCGTCCTCATCCTTGCATTCGATCTCGATCGAGACTTCGGCGTTTCCGGCAAGCCCCGCCGCGGTCAGGTTGGCGGAGCTGACGAAGGCGCGTGCGCTGTCACGGCCGATCTGAAGGATGATCTTGGGGTGGAATATCCCGTCGGCGGCTGGCGGGCTGTGGAGCGCATAGTCGCGCCCGAGCGCGGTCGGCAGGATCGATCCGTCCGAAAGGGCGAGTGACGCCATGCGTGCGTCGGTGATGAGGAGCAGGTTCGATGCGCCGCTTGCCATCAGCTGAGGCAGGAGGATTTGCTCGACAGCTGCGAACTCCACGGCGAAGCTCGTGGCGATCGCACTGTGAAAGGGACGGCCGAGGCGGCGGCCGAGACGATCCGGCAGCCTCATCGGGAGGTCTCCAGCGCGTCGAGCCCGAGTGTGGTCAGCCCATCCTCGTCCAGGAGATGGATGTCCTCGAGAAACTGGATGGCGGGCGCAAGGCGGGGCGTGGTGGCCACCGGCTGATATCCGGCGAGGAAGAAGAGGCGTCCATCGCGCAGTTCGAACAGGAAGGTGTAGTCGCGCTGCCGGCGGAGCTTCTGCATGGCGACCCAACTATGCCGGCGGACGACGCGGTCGATCACATAGTCGGCGATCCGGTCGACGACGCCGTCCGTATCCCTGCTTTCGAGCCAGTCGAGTTCCGTGCGGAGCGATCGTGCAGGACCGCGGCCAGGCAAGCCGCGCGCTGCCGCATCGGCGAGATCGGGACGTGTCCGAAGCCGCTGGTGCAAGGCAGCCATCAGGGTGATGGCAGGAACAGCCTTGTCGGCCGGCGCGCCGCGGGCGCTCGTCAGGTCATCCCACATGGCCTGATATGGAAAGGTCCCCGGATCGAGGCTCAGGCGCAGGTCGCGCCAGCTCCCTGCGAACGCGTCCTCGTCATGCCCGGTCAAATGGGCGACCACCTCGGCGCGGATATCGGAGAGGGTTTGGCCCTGCCCGTCCGCGTTGATGATCGTGATTGCCCAGGCAAGCAGGGCGGCCGATGCCACCTGCATCAGATCCTGGCAATGATAGGCTTCCCAGTTGAGGCGCTGCGTCTCGAGAGGTTCGGGCAAAGGTGCCTGCGGCGGATTGAAGAGGTGCCAGCGGACATCCTCCGGTCCAGGCTGTTCCTCGATGGCGCGCGCGGTCTCCAGGATAAGGCTGAGCGTGGCGGCGCGGCTCGCCGCTCCCTGCCCGGGCGACTCCTCGCGTGCGAAGAGAAGGGCTTCGTAGAAGCCGCGCTCCTCGCTTTCCAACAGGATCTGGGAGGGCGCGATCGGTTCGAGGCGATCGAGGTCGCGGATGCTGACGCGGGCATCTGCGATCTTCAGGCGCAGGAGCTTTGCGAGATCGGGTCCGATCGCGTCGGCGAACAGGCCGGCCGCGCGCCGGCCGAGATCGCGGGTGGCGACCTGTATCCCGTGGCGGTTCTCGGTGAAGAGGCCCAATTCGGCCATCTGGGTGTAGTAGGCGCCGCCGAAGACGCCGAGCGACTGGCGCAGATAGCGTTCCTGCGAAGCGTCGGTGGAGGCCGCGGCCGCGAAGTCGATGACCCGTTCTTCCGCGGCCAACCGGCGATTGGCCCAATCGACGCCGCCTACGCCGGTTTCCCCGGCCCGCGCGGAGACCAGGGCATAGAGCGCTTCGGCGCGCCGCACCCAGGTGCGCCAGGCCTCGAAATCGCTGGTGGCGCCGCGGCGAGCATAGGTCTCGCTCACCCAGCAATAATAGCCGTAATAGCGCATCCGCAGGGTGACGTTGCTGATGCCAAGGAGGAGCGACTGGTAAAGCACAACCCCGCTATTCTGCATTCCAAGCGGATCAAGGCCGCGCTTGTCGGCCCTTTCGGTCCATTGCGGCAATAGATACAAATCGCCCCCATATCGTCATGCACTGAGCAGAGTTACATGCCCGAGATATCCTCGAATTGGTAGAAATCAGCCTAAACCGAAAAACGCGATGCTAGTCGCTAGCAGGACCAATCCAGAGCAGTTCCAGCAGGCTCGGTCCGCGTTGCCAGGCTTCGATCTGGACATTCTGGTCCCGATGAGCATGCAAATCGTCACGCGTTTCGAGTCGCCAGACCGGGCCATCCGCGACTTCCAGCAGTGGCCCGCGATCACTCATTCGGACAATCCCGCGCAAACGCAGCGGGGGCTTGCTGTCGGTCATGACCGAGAACCTCCGATGTCCGCAAGCACGGCAATGTCATCGAAAGGGCAAGCGATAAGGGTGAAGAAAATCGAAGGAGGTGTCAGTTTCCAAGGTTTCGTGAATCGGCGAGAGCTGAAACATGAGTCTTCGTGCGGGCTTCTCCCCCGCGATAATATCCAAGGTTTGTGAATCGGCCTGAAAATGTCCAAGGTTATGCGAACTGAGTCGCATGCAACGTTGGAGGAAAATTGAGGCGCGTTCCGCTCAGCCATCGGTCGCATGTGACTGGCTTCAACGCCGTGCCGACAGGCATGACGGAGCACGAGAGCGCGCTCGAACGCGACTTCGTCACGCTGTCGAGCTTTGCCGATCGCGATGCGAAGATCACGTCGCAGCCGATCACGATCCGGTTCGAGCATGATGGTGATAGGCGACGATACACGCCCGACTTCCTGGTGGAATGGAGCGACGGCCGCTCGGAACTGGTCGAGGTCAAATATCGGGCGGACCTGCGCGCGGGATGGAAGCGGTTCAGGCCGGCGTTCGCGGCGGGGCGGCGCTGGATCAGGGAGCGCGGTGGAAGCTTCCGGATCGCGACCGACCGGACAGTCCGATGTCCTGCACTGGATGCCGCGAAGCGCCTGCTGCCCTTGCGGAGCGCCACTCTCGATCCTGATCTTGCGAAAACCACGCTGGCGATGGTGCGGACGTTGCGAGATCCGACCTTCCAGGAGTTGGCGAACGCGATGCCGGCGGCGCGGGAAGAAGCGCTTGGCGTGATCTGGCGCATGATCGCACAAGGTATGCTGCGCATCGACGTGTCGGCGCCGATCGTGCCGGCGACACGGATCGGCCTGCCATGACACGGCCCCACCTGCTGAACGTAGACGAGGATGCCTGGGCGGAAGCCCGCCGTTGCTTGCCGGTAGTCAGGATGCTCGCCAACAAGGCCGACCGGACCCGCGCCGAGGTCGAAGTCGCCGCGCGCGAACTGGGCTATGGGCCGACCCATCTCTACAGCCTGTTGCGTCGCTATCTGGACGATCCCCGCCTTACCAGCCTCCTGCCGCGTGCGAGAGGGCCTGCGCCGGGGGGAGCCTTGCTCGATCCGGCGGTTGATACTGTGATCGAAGAGGTAATCGACAGCTTCTACTTGACCCGGCAGCAGCCCCTGATCGCCGACCTTGTGAGGGTCGTTCACGAACGCTGCCATCAGGCCGGCCTTCCGGTGCCGGGCCGCAATACGATCGCTCGCCGGGTAGAGAAGCGTCCCGCCGCCAAGGTGCTCGCCGAGCGGCGTGGCCGCAAGGCTGCGCGCGATCGCTATGGTCCCGTCACCGGCTCGCTGGTCGCGGAATACCCGCTGTTGCTGATCCAGATCGACCATACGCTGGTCGACGTGATCGTGGTGGACACCGAGACGCGGGAGCCGATCCAGCGGCCCTGGCTGACGCTGGCGATCGACGTGGCGACGCGATGCGTGGCGGGCTTCCATCTGTCGCTGGAGCCGCCGTCGGCAACTTCGGTGGCGCTGTGCATCAGCCATGCGGCACTGATGAAGGAAGGCTGGCTGGCGGCGCGGGGCATCGAGGATGAGTGGCCGGTCTATGGAATCCCCGAGCGGCTGCACCTCGACAATGCCAAGGAGTTCAGGTCGGAGGCGCTCAGGCGCGGCTGCCAGGAATATGGCATCGACATCGATTATCGGCCCGTCCGGACACCCCACTATGGCGGGCACATAGAGCGGCTGATCGGCACGATGATGAGCAAGGTCCATCTGCTGCCCGGAACGACCTTCTCCGACATCCGCGTGAAGGGCGACCTCAATCCCGAGAAGACGGCCGCCATGACCATCGACGAGGTGGAGCGCTGGCTCGCCCATGCCATCACCGGCGTCTATCACCGCAGCCTGCATCGCGGCATCGGCATGCCGCCGCTGGCGGCGTGGACCAGGGGGATCGCCGGCGATGACAAGGTGCTGGGCCGCGGAGCGCCGACGATGGTGCCCGATCCACGCCGGTTCCTGATCGACTTCCTGCCGATTGCCATGCGCCGGGTCCGGCGCGACGGCATCTCGCTGCACTCGATCCACTACTGGGCCGACGTGCTGCGGACCTGGATCGGCCATCCCGAGCCGATGATCGTGCGCTACGACCCGCGCGATCTCAGCCGCATCTACCTGCTCGGCGAGAACAATCACTATTACGACATCAGCTACCGCGACCTCGGCCGCCCGCCGATCAGCCTGTGGGAGCACCGCCTGGCGCTCAAGCGGTTGCGCGAGGAAGGCCGCGCGCTTGTCGATGAGGCGGCGATCTTCCGCACCATCGCGGCGATGCGGCGGATCGCCGACGATGCCGTGCTGGCGAGCAAGACAGCGCGACGCCAGCGGGCGCGCAGGCTGAGGGTCGTTGATGGCGGTCAGATGGATGATGCGCGCTCCGCGTTGCGCACCGAGGCCGACGATCAGACCGAGGCCCGGCCCTTCAATCTCGACGACATTTATCCGTTCGAGGAATGGTCGTGACCGGGAGTTACGCGCATCTCCATGCCGCGGTTCGGCCGCTGGCCGACGAGGATGCGGCGAGCCGTATCTGGCATATCCGCATGGACAGGTGGATCGGCTACGCTCGGGCGGACGCTGCCGTCGAGGCGCTGGAGGAACTGCTCGACTTCCCGCAGCGCACGCGCATGCCCAATCTCTTGTTGGTCGGGCCGACCAACAACGGCAAGACGATGATCGTCGAGAAGTTCCGGCGCGCATATCCTCGGATCGACGCGACGGACTGCGAGAACCGGGTGGCGAGCGTGCCGGTGCTGTCGGTGCAGATGCCCTCCGCCCCGGACGAGAGCCGGTTCTTCGCCGCCATCCTCGACGAGCTTGGGATGCCGTATGACAACCGAGCGCGTCCCGTCGCTTTGCAGGACGTGGCGGTGCGCACAATGCGGCTGACCGGCGTGCGGATGCTCGTGATCGACGAACTGCACAACCTTCTCTCGGGCTCAAGGTCCAGACAGCGCCAGTTACTCAATCTGCTGCGTTGGCTCGGCAACGAGCTGCGTATCCCGCTGGTCGGGGTCGGCACCGGCGAAGCGTTGCAGGCGATCAACAGTGACGACCAGCTCGTCAGCCGGTTCGAGCCGTTCATGTTGCCGCTGTGGACCGAAGGCGATGCGTATCGCCGCCTGCTCGGGACGCTGGAAGCGGTGCTACCGCTACGACGCCCTTCGAACCTGACCGATCCCGCGCTGTCGGCCAAGATCCTGACTGCGGCCGAAGGCGTGCTCGGCGAGGTGATCGCAATCGTCAATCGTGCCGCCGTGCTGGCGGTCAAAACGGGAACCGAGGCGATCTCGGCACGGCTGATCGACGATATCCGGTTCATCCCGCTCTCCGAACGCCGTAGGGCCAGCCGCCATGCTCTATGAGGTGACGCCGGTGACGCGACCGCCACCGCGCGTCGTGCCGTTGCCGATCATGGTCGATCCGATGGAGGGAGAGGCCCTGATCTCCTGGTGCCATCGCCTCGCTGCCCGCCTCGGCCTTCGTCTCCACCAGACCGCGCGCATGCTGGGCGTAGACACCAGCGATCCGGCGTGGTGGCATCGTCCCGGCCCGGAAGTGCTCTTGGCGATCTCGCGTCGCACTGGCGTTGGCATGAAGCGCTTACGAGCCATGACCTTCCTCGACTGGAAGGGCTTGTCATCGCAAAGAAATCCCGGTCACATCGTCGGCCGTTGGTCACGGGATCTTGTCAGGCCGAGAGCGGACTGCAGCCCACATTGCGTCGCCTGTCCGCAATGCCTCGTGGACGATCGAGAGCCTTGGGTGCGGCTCGACTGGCTGACGGGATGGGCGTCCTTGTGCCCCGTGCATGGGACAGTGCTCATCGAACGATGCAGGAAATGTCACGCCCCGTTGCGCATGCCTACGCTGGAGGTAAACTATACGCCCACTCTGGGAACCTGCCATAAATGCGGCGCTCGTCATTGTGACGCGCCTTTAACGATCGCCCACCCGCCGGTTCTCGAGCTTCAGGAAAAGATGTTGAGAGCGATGCGGGAGGGTAAAGCCCGCTTCCCCGGTCTGCGAACTTGCGCGTGGTCAACGATGGTGGCCCTTGTAGCCCAAATCTCCTGGACCTTATGGCAATCGAGAGACGGGCGCCGTCGGCTCGTTCTGTTCGTCCGGATCGCGCAGGAACTCGGTCTGCCACCGACCCAATCAGGGTCGGGGAGCCGGGCTTATGAGTTGATGCTGATACTCGTCTGGATGTTGCGAAAACCTTCGGAACGATGGTCTGTCATCCTTGGGGTAAAGCCCGACACAGAACAGGCATCGGAAGTCGTTATGTGTCTGCCGATGCGTCAGAGAACACGGTTATTGAACATCCTCTCTGTTGACGCGACCGTGCGCAGACAGGCCTATATGCGAACGCTAAGTGACCCCCTTTGCCAGACCGATTGCTATCCGGACTCCGATACGCTGCAACGGCACGGTGCCGTCGCCACGAGCGAACCGATATATCGAAAGTTGCTGGCCATCGCCCGTTGCCGCGAGGGCGCCTCGGTCGAGGCGATAGTCGACGAGAGCAACCACCGGCGCCACAGGGTCGATCGATGGTGGCACAAATACCGGCCTGAAACCGAACACAAAGCCATCGCTGAATCTGCTTCCCCATCTCGCAATCCCTTGGCCAAGGTTTAACGAATCGAGTCCGCAAAACCTTGGACCAATACGCGATCCTTGGACCCGGTTCGCGAAACCTCGGAAAGCGACAGGAGGCATGCGCTGACTCATGGCATAGCCGGGACAGAGGTTGCAATCTTGTTCATTCTATGTTCCTTCACCAGCTCAAGGAGCTAACCATGATCCGCGACTTTCTCGCCGCATATGATTTCAACCTGCCGCTCGACGATGCAGCGGTGGATCCCGAACTGCCGCTGGTACGCCGCCGGCTGGCGAGCCTTGCCTCGAGCGAGGGTCTGGATGGCGGCTATTATGAAGCACAGGAGCTGGCCGAGGCATTTCTCGATGCGGCTCGTGAGGCGAATGAAGAAATCGAGGATAACGACAGCCCCGCGCGCCGGCGGCTGCGAGGCATCCTCGCGCGCGACCTCGACTATCAGCGTGAGATGTTCGAGGAAGTTTGCGAACTGCCGCTGGCCGACGCGGCCGCGCATCTTTGCTGGCTCACCGACCTCATGAAGCGGCGTGTCGACATGGCGCGGCCGATTGCCGATATTCTCGGCCAATAGCTCGAAGATGCGGGAGGGGTAGTTCGTAGCCGATTGACCTCTTTCCCGGCCCCAGCGCAACAGATCGGATATGGCGCGCTTCATGGCCTCGATCAGTATCCATCCGGCGGACCCCGCCTTGCGGTGAAGTAGGCGATCACTCTTAAGGGCGCTCTCGAGAGCGCACTCAGGAGCGGTAGATGCGGCAGATCACTGTGATGCACGGACCAGAGCGTCGGCGGCGATGGAACGATGAAGAACGGCTGCGTATTTTGGCCGAAGCCTTCGCACCGGGGGCTTGCGTGGCGGACGTGGCGCGGTTGCACGACATTTCGACGGCGCGGATTTACACATGGCGCGCCAAATTGCGGCAGCAGATCGCGGTGCCTCAGTTTGCCGAGGCGGTGGTGGGTGCTGGGGAACCGTGTAGTCCAGAGATGTCGGCCCCGGTCATCGTGGTGGAACTGGGCGGCGAAGGGCGCGTCAGCATTTTCGCGGCGGCATCGCCTGATTTGGCAGCGGCTACGTTGAAGGCCCTGCGATGATCCCAGCAGGCGCGCGGGTGTGGATCGCGATGGGGCACACAGATATGCGCAAAGGGATGCAGGGGTTGGCGCTTCTGGTGCAGCAAAGCTTGAGCCGCAATCCGCACGGCGGCGATCTTTTCGTGTTTCGCGGGCGTGCCGGCGCACTGGTTAAGATCATCTGGCATGACGGCATCGGCATGTCGCTCTACGCCAAGCGACTGGAGAAAGGACGCTTCATCTGGCCCTCGGCGAAGGACGGCATGGTGTCGCTGACGGCTGCGCAGTTGGCCTGTCTTCTCGAAGGTATCGACTGGCGTAACCCACAACATTCTTGGCGGCCCGAGAGTGCCGGATAGGGCTGAATTTTTAGCGGTTTCCTTTGTATTTTTCGCTTCAAAAGCGCCGCATTATGTGATTCCATCATGGCTGTGGACATGGTCGTTTCGCCTTTGCCGGATGACATTGAAGCGCTGAAGGCGCTTGTCCTGGAGGCGACGATGCTGGCCAACGTCGCCACGCAGCGTGCGACAGAAGCCGAGGCGCGGTTGGCCAATGCCCAAGCACAAGCCAGCGCCACCGAAGCCCTGATCGCGCACCTCAAGCTGCAGATCGCCAAGCTACGACGCGAACAATATGGCCCCAGCGCCGAACGTAGCCAGCGCCTGCTGGACCAAATGGAACTTCAGCTTGAAGATCTGGAAGCCGACGCCACCGAGGATGACCTGACTGCCATCGCGATGGCAGAGAAGGCCACCACCGTCGTCGCCTTCGAACGCAAACGGCCAGTCAAGAAGCCATTTCCCGAACACCTGCCACGTGAGCGCGTGGTCATCCCGGCACCGTGCTCATGCCCGGCCTGCGGTGGTGAGCGTCTGTCGAAGCTCGGCGAGGACGTGACCGAGACGCTGGAAGTGATCCCGCGCGCGTGGAAAGTCATCCAGACGGTGCGCGAGAAATTCTCGTGCCGGGACTGCGAGAAGATCATGCAGCCGCCAGCGCCGTTCCATGTCGTGCCGCGCGGTTGGGCGGGGCCTAGCTTCCTCGCGATGTTGCTGTTTGAGAAGTACGGCCAACACCAGCCCCTCAACCGCCAAGCGGACCGCTTTGCCCGTGAGGGCGTGCCACTTAGCGTATCGACGCTCGCCGATCAGGTCGGGGCTGCCGCGTTCGCGCTGATGCCACTGTACCGGTTGATCGAGGCGCATGTTCTTGCTGCTGAGCGATTGCACGGCGACGACACCACGGTGCCGGTCATGGCCAAGGGCAAGACTGACACCGCAAGGTTATGGGTCTATGTGCGCGATGACCGACCATTTGCCGGTAGAGACCCGCCTGCCGCGTTGTTCCACTATTCGCGTGATCGACGTGGCGAACATCCGAGGGCGCATCTCGCGGCGTGGTCAGGGATTTTGCAAGCCGATGCCTATGGCGGTTATGGCGAGCTTTACGCCGCCCACCGCCAGCCTGCCCCCGTGCTGGAAGCGGGTTGCTTTGCGCACGCGCGCCGCAAATTCTTCGAGCTGGCCGATGTCGAGGGCGCAGCCCGCAAGAAGAGCCGGGGCGAGCGGTCACGCCAGATCTACCCAATCGCGCTGGAAGCCGTGCAAGAGCTCGATGCGCTGTTCGACATCGAGCGCAGCATTAACGGCAACAGCCCGAGCGAACGGCTCGCCGCCCGACAGGAGTTCAGCGCACCGCTGATGGTTGAACTGCACGATTGGCTGACCGCCCAATTGGCAAAGCTGTCGCGCAACCACGACTTGGCCAAGGCGATCAACTACATGCTGCGTCGCTGGGACGCGTTCACCCGCTTCCTCGACGATGGCCGGGTCTGCCTGACAAACAATGCTGCGGAACGCGCACTTCGCTGTGTGCCGCTGGGCAGGAAAGCCTGGCTATTTTGCGGCTCTGACCGCGGTGGCCAGCGCGCGGCAGTCCTTTACACCCTGATCCAGTCCGCCCGGCTGAATGATGTCGATCCGCAGGCCTGGCTGGCCGACGTCCTCGCGCGCATCGCCGATCATCCGGTACGCCAACTCGATCAGTTGCTGCCATGGAACTGGCACAAGCGCGCGGGCGTGCTATCTCAGGCAGCATGACGACCCGCCGCGCCATTAAACCCACCGCCATCGACAGCTTCACCGAGATCGCCACGCTTCGTATCGAGTTGAAAGACTCCGATCCGCCAATCTGGCGCGTAGTCGAAGTGCCAACCTCAATCACGCTCAAAGTCCTGCACGATATCGTCCAGGTCACGATGGGTTGGCTGGATTATCACCTCTGGGAACTGGTCATCCACGGCCAGAGCTATGGCATGCCGATGGACGAGGACTGGGGCACGGCACCACGCAAGGTCGCCTCGCGCACGCGCCTGCGCGATGTGCTTGCACCGGGCACGACCACGATCGATTACACCTACGATTTTGGCGACAACTGGGAGCATAGCCTCACCGTCAGCGATGTACGTCGCGGTGAACCTGGAACCGCATATCCCCGATTTATCGAAGGCGAACGCGATTGCCCGCCTGAAGACTGCGGAGGAATCCACGGCTTCTACGAAATGCTTGAGGCCAAAACCGACCCCAACCATCCCGACCATGCCGAAATCACCGAGTGGCTCGACGGGTATGACCCCGACGAACTGGACGTCTTCCCGCTCGAAATCGCACTCGGCAGAATCGCAGCCCGCCGAAATGCCGCAGCAAAGCGCATCATCAAACAAGAAAACAACTGAGAAGCACGCCTGCGGCCTTCACCGGATGGATACCTCGATCAGGCCAGCCGGCGCCAGATATCTTTTGCGCTGTCAGCGTGGATCGCAGCGAGACCTCGTGTATCGAGTTCCGCCTGAACGCAGCAGACAAGGTCGCCGGTCTCGCAAAAGGGGGGCCGTTCATAGACGTAGAGATCGAACAGCGCCCGGCCATTCACAAGCTCATGACGCTCGTGGATCCGCGACCAGGGATGTGTCGTGTTGAGGTCGGTGTCCGCCCAATCGGGATCGTCACTGATCGCGAGGATATTGAGGGCCGTTCGGCCGGTCGTGAGATGAAAGCGTTCGGCGATCTCGATCGTGTAGCGGGACGCGACCCTTACTCCCTGCGCGATCTGCTCGGCGACGTTTCGCAGCTGCCGGATATCATTGGCGGACAGTCGAACGGTTCCGGTCATTTGTCGGATCTCCTGTCGCGGGCGGTCGATGTGTCTGCATTGGCTATGCGATGCGCACGAAGCGTCCGCCGGACGCGGTGAATCTGTAGCCATTGGCACTGATGCTTTCGTCGACCGCTTCGTCGGAACTGAGATATTCATACTCCGCGCGGAGACCGCGATAGAGCCAGCAGGCGAGGTCGCGGAGCGCTTCGGCGATGGCCTCTTCGGCATCGGCGGTCATGTCCTGGGAGATCCCGTCGCGCTCGACCGAAATCGCCATGCTGTGTTCGTGATAGCAGCGCCCGCGGTGAGAGACATCGGCGCTGAGCTGATAGAAGTTACGGCTCTGCACGGCCCGCAGCGCATCGGCGATACGGTGAAGCTCGGTGTCGAGGGGCGCGTGATCCCGTATCCGACGGTGGGCGCTCTTCGCATAGGAGTAGAAGCCCTCGTAGCAGGCACCGTCGCCCTGGCTCCAGAAACCGGTGAAGTAGATGCGCGGCTCGCTGCGTGTCCCTCCGCCATGGAGGCGCACGATACTGGTCTTGAGGCTGACACCGAGAATGTCGCAGACCCGTTCGAAGTCATCGTATGTGACGTCGTGCCAGTCATAGTCGAGGCCGGTTTCCCGATACCAGCTGCGGGCGTTTGTCTTCGCGCGCTCGGACAGTTCTTCGAGCCGATAAGTCTCGATTTCCATGAGTTCGGGCATGGTCTGGATCCTTGCGGGATGCGGCCGAGGCCAGGGGAAGCCGCTTCGCGGTGCGGTGCCGCGAGCGCGGGCTTGTTCGCCATTGAGGGAAGCCCGGTTGTCTGCGCCCTCGTCGGCCGGGGCGGCGGACGTCAGGAGGGGTTCGGGGCCTCGTGGCGAGCGATGATCCTGCGCGCGAGCTGCTCGATCTCGGCGCGGTCGGCAGTGTCGGTGCAATCGCCGGAGAGCACCACGAGGTCGTCCAGGGCCGCGCTGCCTTTGCTGATAAAGATCCGCCAGACATTGCGGCGGACCTCGCCTTGCTCGCGCGGCTTGGTGTCGGGGTGGAACATATCCGCCCACTGGCGCCGATCGGGATCGTCGGAGATATCGGCCCAGTCGCCCAGCATGCCCCAGACGGCATAGCCGTCGATCCGGGCGTGATGCTCGCGGGCCGCGCGGCGTTCGGCCTCTCGCTTGGGCGCCTCTCGCCTGGCCTTGGCCTCCGCCTGCTTCCACTGGACCGATGCGAGGCCGCGCTCGAGGCCCTGGATGACGTCGGCCGCTACGGCCTCCTGGCGTTGGGGCAGGATATAAGAGTGCGGGGCGGCCTCGATCTGGTCTGCGCCATATCGCGCGAGCTTGAGCAAGGCTTGCAATTCGGTCTTCGTCAGCGTGATCCGAAGTCCGCTGGCCATTGCATGTGTTTTCATGTCCGGCGTTCCTTGTCCCAGGGTTTGAGACCCGCGAGCGGCAGCTTGTGCTCGCGCGCGGTGTGGTGGCTGCTTTCGGAAAAGAAGCCCCAATGGCCAGTCGATGAGTATCGTCGAAAAAGGAGTCTCTCGTCCTCCTCCGTTCTGATCCACATGCCGGGTTCAATTGGATATTGATCGGCGCCATCCATCGGATTGTCCTCATAGCGAGTGTTGGAGAAACCTGCGCCGACGCCGCCAACGGCTTCGCGCGAGAAGATCGCCGACAGGCCCGCAATGTCGGGCATCGGCTATCGGACGAATTGCGTAAGGGCGACGGTGTCGCAGGTGCGGAACCGGGCGGCGGTCCGCCATGAACCGACCAACTGGGACAACGCAATCAAGCGACGCGCAGGACCAGATTTTCGTCGTTGGTGGGACGCGCGTCGGTCACGCGGTACGGCTGGACGGGATCGCCGGTACGGACGACGAACTGATTGCGGCCGGTGGCGGTCCAGCGCTGGATCGCGCAGGCGTAAGCGTGCGGAAAGCCTGCCAGACGTGCCCTGAGCGGAGACAGAGGGGCCATGATTTCCTCCATGGGAGATGTGCGGTGGGAAGGCGCTACGTCGGCCGGATCGGAGTCACGCCCGTTCGTTCGCCTGGCGGCGGATGCGCTCGATCCAGCTCTGCGGGTCGTTGTGATGGTCGAGGAACTCCTGCGACCATTGGAAGACGGTTTCTGTATCCGGCTCGACCGTCTCGAGTGCGTCGCCATAATCGGGATGGTGCGCGCCCTTGGCGCAGTTTCGCATGAAGATGAGGGCGCCCGCGCACATGGCACGCGCATCGCTCCCGTCTCCGGGAATGGTCTTGTGGCAAGGCAGCGGCGGACCATCGAACTGGATCTGCTCCGTGAAGTCTTCGGGGCGATAGCCGCCAAGCCATCCGGCCGGATGGTTGCGGCGCCACGGGCATTCGTTGCAGGGCCGTTTGAGGACGGATTTCATGAGCGCGGCCCCTCCACCTCGGCCGAGCTGTCCTCGATCAGGATTCCCGGCGGGCTTTCGCCGGGGTCGAAGATCATGCGGAGGCAATCGCCGATGTCGGGCTCTTTCCGTGTGCCGCAGAGGGATACGAACTCGGCAAGAAGCTCATCGGTCAATCGCGTCGGCTGCGCGTCGTCAAGGACCTTGTGGCCCCGGTGCGACAGGGCATAGGTCCTGTGGGCGTGATCCCACATGGCCTGGGGATCGAGGACCTCAACATGGAGTGTCACGCTGGCGGTGATCGCGTCCGCCATGATCAGGCTCCCGCCCGCAAGGTCTGCAGGGTTTCCTCCATCAACCAATGCGTCGAGCCGCCGAGGATTTCGGTCTCGGTGACGACGAAATAGCCGCCACCGAATCCGCCCGGTCTGTCCTGGTCGGTCACCAGCGCCCATTCGAAGCCGAACGGCAGCGCCGACTTGCAGACTTTCTGGATCAGGGATGCGAGCGCCGAAACTTCGACCTCGTGACCATGAATGTAAGCGACGTGTCCTTTGCCGCCGGGGTCGGCGCTTACAGTGAGGTCTGCGTCGAAACAGGCAAAATCGGGATCGGACCAGAGCCCAAGGAATGTCGCGAAAGGATCGTCTTCGTCGGCCTGCGGCGGGAAGGTCGCCCTGAACAGGCCGCTGCGAGATGCATAGCAGGTTTTCGCGGCCTCAAGCTCCTCCTGCGGAATGCTGGCGAACCCGGCGGATATCTCCGCGGTGGTGGCGAAGCATTCTTCGAGCAACGCGGCCTCTTCGGGCGTGACCGGCACATGGAACGCCGTTTCCAGATAAGTGTTGGCCATCTTGTGTCTCCCTGATGGCGATGTCGTGAAGTGCGAATGGGCCGCTCGCGAGACCGGCGATGGCAGGAGCCATCGGCACCGCCGCCTGGGCAGCACTGACGGCTCGCCAGGGGCACGTCGTCGGTGATTGTCACCGCCTGGTCGCCCATGTCGTTTCCGATGACGGGAGCGGGGTCGGTGGCAGGCAGAGCGTGCGCGATGATCGCGAGTGGCCCGCTTTCGCAGCGGATATTAGTGGATTTTGCCCTGCTCGATCGTGAGCAGATTGGCGTGGAGCAACCGGTTCAGGCGGTGGTGATCGCGGGCGTCATGTCCTTGTCCGCGAAGGCAGCGTCCACCTGGTAATTCACCGCGCGCACAGCGATCGCGCGGTCCTTCGGAATCAACCAGGAAACATGCTCGCGCATTGCCTCGCGAACCCGCTCTATGATCGCGGCGTCCTCGCCGAGCAGTAGCAGATTGGCGGTAAAGCGTGCCTGCATATCGAACGCCGCCTGCTGGGTATGATAGCTGTCGGCATCACTGTCTTCATCTGGATAGAAACAGGCGCGTTCCAGCAGGGAAGCAAGTTCGCCGGGCGTGATCGCGCAGTCGGTGCTGAGCAGGATGCCCTTCTCTTCGAGATCGGTCCAGCAATCGCCGGGAACGATCAGAAGGTCGGCGGGCAGCGCGATGACTTCGGCGGGGGCATCGGAAACAGTCGTTTCCTGGACGGCAAGTTCGAGCGCGATTCCATCGACACGTCCGGAGACAAGGTTCGGTGGTAGCTGTGTGTCCGCGGCATAGTCGAAGACATCGCCCTCGCCTCGTTCGATCCGGAAGGAATAGCCGAGCGCGCGTGGCAAGGCGTCATACCAGCCGTAACCCGTAAAATCGCCGACCGGGTGGACCGGCGTCGCGTCGAGCGGCCGGCCCGAAGCAATGGCTCGGCCAACGCATTGTTCGATATGGGGCTGGTCCGTTGGCATCAGAATCATCGGCTCGCCAGCCACCCTGTCGCCGAGTAGAACACTGTCCGTCTCCGCGGTGCGCGGCGTCCATGCGTTGAGCCAGGGTGCAGCTTCGGGCAAGGTCACGCCCAGCGCCATCGCCCGCAGCCAGTCGGCGTGGGAGAGCCGGTGGTGGCCTTCGCGGGCAATCGTGCGGAAGATCGCCGCCTCGCAGGCGTCACGCAGCGCATCGAGGGCGGCGTTCTGCACCATTTCTTTGCGCGCGGGGAGTACGAGCTGGAGCTGGGGCGCATCGACGATGTCGACCTTGGCATACCAGCCGCGACCGCCATCGGCGTCATGGATATGCGGCAGGCGGCAAGGCACGGTCAGACCGTGGAAGTTGATCCGGACCTTTTCGCGGTTCAGATGATATTCGTCGACGAAGATGCCGATGCGGCAGCCCTTCCATTCCTCGACCCGTTTCGCTTCTCGCAGGAAATCCTTCTGGAGCTGCCTGTTGTCACCGAACCAGATTGGCACTGGGCAGAAACGCGCGGCGTCCTTCACCGCCTGTTCGAGCGCGTTTGCCCAGCTTTCGGGCAAGTCGATCTCGATTTCGGTGCCCTGGCCGAGGGAGGAGGGGATAAGATCGAGGAGCTTGCCGCTTTCCCATGCGTCGGGCGTGATGGTCACCTGCCAGGCCGCACCCAGTTCGGCCGCGTGGGAACGCACGGTGACGTGGCGGCCCGCCAGGCTGAACACGCCCATGCCGGCCGGATCCTCTGAACGGGCGATGTCCTCGCTCCAACCGGAATCGCCGAGAGTGAGGAACTTGGCCGGCTCGGCAATGCCGCGCCCGTCGTCACGAATGCGCAGCACCTGACGGTCATTCTTCTCAATCCGGGCAATATCGATCCGGGTCGCGCCGGCACGCCTGCTGTTCTGGATTGTCTCGGTCAGGCAGTCGGACACGCTTCCATTGAAGAATCTCCCGATTCTGGTAATCAGGGACTGACCGACTGTGGTGTTGATCATGGCAGGAAAGGTCATGAAGGCCTCCGGAATTGCAGCGACATCCTCGTCGCAACCATCCCCGGCTTTCTCCCCTCCGGTCTCGTCCGCTTCGTCGCAGGAATGGCCAGGCTCGTGCCGAAAGGAGGGATGGCACGGGTCAGACCAGTCGACATGGCGGATGATCCAGTCGGGAACGAAATCCCAGTCGAAGCTCATCGCGTAGTCGTCGGCGACTTTGGCCCAAGCAGCATCCACGGCATCAGTCCAGCCGATGACGGTCATACGCAGGGCGGCGGTGCCGATAGCCTCGAAGGTTTCACGGATGAGCAGCGCGCGTTCGATGTCGGCTGGATCGGTGATCGGACTGTCACGCAAGGACAGCACCGCTTCCCAGAGGCAGGCCGCGGTTTCGAGCGCGAAGGCGCAATTGGAGTCCTGCATGATGCAAGTCCTTTCGCTTGGGGAAAAGATCAGGCGGCGATCTGGTCGAAGCCTGGGCCAGCAAGATCCACGGTCGAGATTGCGCTGGGTGCGATCGGCGACGGTTCAAAAGACCACCGCTTTCGTCCGGATTCCGTCGGATGCGGGTCGGAGCGAATGCGGATGATCTTGGTCCGCACCTTCGCGGTGGCGAACGTGTCATCGGGCAGGTGCTCAAGCGTCTCCATGTCGTCGGTCTGAAAGGTGATCGGCACGAGTGCGACCAGCGTCGGTGCCTCGCCATGTCCATTGGGGCCCATCAGGTCGCGAGCCGCCGCGATATGCTTGCGCACGTCGCGGAACGGCGGGTTCATGATGACACGGGGAAACTGGACTTTCCCGCGCACCTCGACGGCATATTCGAGGAAGCAGCGGTTGATCACGGTCCCGAACCGGTGGAGCTGTGCCGCAAGCTTGATATGGCGCTCGACCTGGACAAGTTCGTAGCGGCTGTGCCCGCTCTCGATCAGGGCGCGCGAGAGATTACCGGTCCCGGCGCTCGGCTCGAGGGTCAGATAGTCGCCGACTTCACCAAGATAGCGCACCATCCGCGCCGCGACATCCGGCGGCGTCACATGGCATTCGGTGGCACTATCGACGGGGATGATCTCGGGCGCTCGCACGATCTCAACATTTGCGAAACCGGGCCGCGACTTCACCGTGATCCGCATCGGCCTGGCGGGCCGCGTGTAAACGCCCGGCTTCATGCCGCCGCCTCCTCGTCCGCCGCCTGGCGCGCGGCTGCTTCGAGGGTGTCGAGGTCGATCGACAGCGGCTTGGTCGGCTTGTCGGTGATGACAAGAAGCGCGTCGGGCTTGTAGAACTCGGCGCCGATCGTCGAAATACGAATGCGGGCGACCGGTTCGCCGGAGCGCACGCGTTCCTGTCTTTGCCATTCCATCCGCACGCGGCGGCCGTCGGCGGCGATCTCGATCGTCTTGAAAGGGGCGTAATCCCCCTTCGAATTGGCCGAATAGGTGGCCTGGGTCGTCGAATAGATCGAGTTGGGCTTGGCCGCGCTGTGCTTGCCTTTGCAGGCCGCGACCATATGCAGGTTCCATATCGTCTGCAGTTGCTCGGCCTGTTCCTGTGACGGATTGATCAGCGGCACGGCGTCGGGTTTGGCCGAGACACGGCGCGCCGTCCTGGCGGGCACGGTGTAGCCGCTGGCCTGCATCAGATCGCACCAGCCATCCTCGCTCAAGGCGAGCGAGGCTTCCGGGGCGATGTGGGCGGGAAGCGAAACCGGGCTTTCAAGCCGAAAAACCCCTGCATGGGGCACGGTGCATTTCGGGGCTTCGGCGCCCTGCTCCCGTGCGAACGCCTGGATGATGACCGGGGTAAGCTCGCCGTCATAGCGCGGGACGTCGCCGAGCATGGAACGCTCGAACGCCAGCCGGTTCAGAACATGCTCGATCCATCGGCGACGGATGGGGCCATTGACCGCGAGGGTTGCCCCCTCGATGCACGATTGCCGGGCGTCCGCCGGCGTGATCTCGCCTTTGTCGACCTTGTAGTAGAGGTCGTAATTCGACCATGTCTTGCGTGTATCCATGTTGCCGAGCGCGTGGCGAATTTGTTCGTCGGTCGTGAAGCGATCCCAGATCGCCAGCGCCGCATGCGCCGTATTGATACCCCGTTGCAGGTTCCGAAGCTCGGCCAACAGCGTCTTGATCCGGTTGGCACGGGTGCGCGGATCGTTCTTCATGTTGGCGAAGCGCTCGACACCGGTGGCGCGATAGAGCCAGTAGGTTGCGGCCTTTTCGGCGCCGGTTGAAGCGGTCATAGCGGAGTGCATGCGCTCTTGCGTCTTGCGCGCGCCGCGCTCGCTATGATGACCGACAAGGATCGGCTGACCCATATGGAAGGCCTGCGAGAGTTCGTCGGCACGGCGCGCAAAGGAATTGGCTTCGGCATGGCGTTTATGTGCGAGGCCATCGAGACGTTCGGCCTTGATCGCGGCGCGTTCGGCGAGCGTCATCTCTTCGGCTTCGATCTCGCCGGCGAGTTCGACGGCCAGATCCTCGCGCTGCGGGGTCCATTTCGGAGCGACGAAAAGCTCCTGCTTCGGGGCCCAGACGAATCCTGCCTCCTTGACCCGTGCATAGGTCTCGGCGTCGAGACGCGACGACGCGTAGAGACGGATCTTGTTGTCCTCGGGGCTATATGTTGCGGTGAAGCTGGTCATTGATCGTCCTTTCAAGGGGCCGCGGCGGTCATGTGCCGGGGGCAAATCGGTGCATCACGCCGATGCGGAATTCGGCGCGGCTGATGGCTTGAGGATCTGCGCGATCGCCTGGCGGCGAGCCGGCGAACTAGTCGGGCGGGAGCCCGAACTTCAGGCAGGGCTAGGAAAGCCGAAGCGTCTTTTCGTCCGGAGTTTCGATATGGACATAGCGCTTCCCGCCGCTGCGGCGTTTGCGAATGCGGCCGTCCACGAACGCATCGGCCCATCGCCTTGCTTCGGCGGCGCGGGCGCCGTCGGCGCATTCGTCGGCCTGCTCGAAGAGCGTATAGGCAAAGGCATATTGCTCCCGTTCCGGAAGGGCGAGAAGAGCCTCGGCGATCGGCAACGCGCTTTCGTAGAATTCGAGAACATGACGGCCGCCGCCATGGTGCATCAGGATTGCAAGTCGGCCTGTGCCCCCGGTGCCCGTCGGTCGGGCGATCCGCACGTCGTGGGATGCGTAGGTGACCGAGACGCGCGAAGTTTCGGATTCGCCGCGATGGAAGACGCGGTCGTCGCGGCTAGGAAGCGGATGGGCGAGGACTTCATAGCCGTCGAAGTTCTCGACCCTGCGGATCAGATTATGTCCGATAACGGTCATGGCATGGATACTCCGGTTCGGGGTGAGAGAAGATGGGCGCCCGGCGTCAGGCGGCACGGCGGCCATCGGCGTCGCGAAGTCCGAGATCGAAGGCGGTGAGGACGCCGAAATCAGGTTCGAGACGGTCGAAGGCGTCCGTAAGGTCGTTGATGGCGGTCCAGGTGAACGCATCACCGGGGTCATCATCGAGCTGGAACACGATGGGCAGCGAGCCTGCGGTCATCTCGGGGAAATTGGCTCGGATGATCAGTGTCTCGATCCGGCGACCGAGGAGACCGATGCGGGGAGCAAGCCCGCCTCGCTCGGCATGCTGCATCTCGAAATAGCGCGCGGGCGCCAGCAGCGGGGCAATGCGAACGCATGGGACGCGCCCGACGCATTTCGGGCCGGCAACGGTACCGGCAAGCGCCCGGCGTTCGGCGGATACCGTGTCGGCGGGCACCAGCGCGCGATAGACATAGTGCGGCAGCGTCCCCGCAATGCGGGAACGGGCGACGATGATGTCCATGGTGGATCTCCTTCAGGCGACCAGCAGCGTTGCCGCGGCGTCCGATTGGGGAAGATGCAGTTCGTGACGGATGCGCGCCGCAAATCGCACCGGCTGGACCAGTTCTTCGACCGATGCCCAGTGGTTGCGATCGCCGACATAGTCCCGGCGGCCGGCAACCTTGCGGAACAGCACCTCGCGGCCACGCCCCATGACCCCGACGCTGAGTTGCACGTAGATGCTCACACCGTGAAGGGTCACTTCACCGCTTACGGCGATGCCCGCGCGGTTCGAACGAAGGTCATAACTGTCCTCAGCGAGGCCGAGCGCGTCGGCCAGCGCGCGCAACGCCTTGCGACCGTCGCTGTGGAACAGCTTCTTCGCGGGTTCGTCATAGGCGACGCCCTTGTGGGCCAGCGCGATCAGCGCGGGCTTGCGCCGAATGTTGGCGATGGCATCAATGCAGGCACGTCGAAGTTCGACATCGGAGTCCTCGATCTCCGAGGCGATGGTGCCAAGGTGGCGTGCGAGCAGGATGACGGCCGGATCGCTGTCTTGCGGTCGCCCGGCGTTGCGGCAGTCCTCGATCGCGGCATTGAGCGCGAAGAGGGCGGTTGCCAGCGTAGGAAGCGCCGAAGGGTCGAGCGCCTGCTGGTGCCGAAAGGCCAGGTCATAGGACATGGGGATTTCTCCTGGGGTCCGGACGCATCTTCACGCCCGCCCAAACCCTCTCCCCCTTCCCTCCCGTCAGGCGGTCACCACTCGAAATGTGGCAGCCGGTCGGTCGCGGCGGCATCGCGGTCCAGGATCAGGTAGTCACAACCCTTTTCTTGCGCGAAGGCCAGCGTGTCGGTGAGGTCGGCCGGAATGGCGGACGGATCGCCGAACGCGGACGGAATGGTGCATATGAGCCAGCCATAGTGGGTATCGGCAATGCTGACGGGCCGGTCGGAGGGCTCGCGCGTCATCCACTCGTCGATGATCAGGGTCGTCGGCCATGAGATATGGCGCGACGACAAGGCGAGATAGTTTCCGATCTCCAGGCGCTCGTGATCATAACGGACTTCCGGTTCGATCCACTCCATGCGGTTGAGGAGCTGGTCTTCGGGGTGAAGATTGAAATAGTCGCGCACAACGAGGGAGTCGTCGAGGCCGGCAGGATCGCGGCTGTCGTTGATCTCACCCCATTGCGACCGGCAGAATGTCGCGACCTGGTCCAACAGCCCTTTGTGGCTGAGCGCGGCAGCAACGCTGGTCCCGTGGCCATGACTGATTATGGCGAGATGGACAGGAACCGGCCAGGGAACGGCCGTCTGTTTGATCCGTCCAACCGCGGCTTCGAGATCGGCAATGAGATCGGATATGCCGACGGCTGCGTCGGCGTGGCGCGCGAGGGCGGCTTTGGCGCGCGTCAGCAAGGCCAGATGCGCGGATCGTGTGTGGTCGGCCATGGGTCTGTCCCTTTATGATCGGGGTTGCGATGGAGCCGGGGGGCATTTCGTCGCCGTGCGCCGGCAGGGACGATGTCGGCGTCGGGTATCTCCGCCGATTGCCGCGAGCGCCCGGCATGGGTCTGCCGTTGCGCTCTATCAGGCCGCAGAGACAGCCGGGGGCGGCAGCAACTCGCCTTGATTTCCGACACGCTCGGTCAAGGGTGCGTTGTCGTTCCCGGGTTCGAACTCGCCCTTGGTGTTCGCCAGCTCGGCTTCGAGGTCAGCCAGTTCCTGGAGCTTTTCTTCCAGCAACGCGGTGTCGGCGAAGTCCTGGCCGAGGCGCGCCTCGAACGCGGGGAGGCGCCGTTGGGCGGCTTCGAGGCTTGCCCTGAGATTGGCGAGTTCGGCGTCGAGATCGCGAATGGACGTCTCGAGCCGGCCGACCACCGTGCCCGGTCGCGTCTTTTCGGTGATTTCGAATCCCCGATGCTCGCCGTGGTGCTGGATGACGGCGGCGCTTGAGATACACCGCTGGCCCTCGTCATCTCTCGCCTCGCTGCCCGAGATCTCCAGCTCGAAGCCGTTAAACATTCCCAACAGCCAGCGAGCGGGCGTGTCGCGCGTGCGCATCTGGTCGGCCAGGCGGAGGATATGCTCCCCGACTGCCTTGCGATCGGTGAGCGTCCTGCCGTCGGTCTCGAAATTGACCTTGTCGTCATCGGTGGCGACGCGTTGCGCGATGTCGGATTCCAGCAAGGCGATCTGCCTGCGGCCGCTCTCGATTTCGTCGGTCGTTCGCCGGATCGTCCTGCGGATGTTGAACTGGTCGTCGATGTGGGCGTCGCGCAGCCTCATTAGCCGTGCTACTTCGGCGTCGAGTCCGGCCTTCTTCATCAGGCGGTCGTCGCCGGAGGCGAGCGCCTTCGCCAGCGCGAACTGATTGACGTTGGAGCCGACGTCCTCGATCCGGCGGATAGAGCGATCGCCCGACATGGCCATGTTGATGAAACGCGCCTTGCGTTCGAGCATCTGCCAGTTGGTCGCATCCATCGAGCCGCTCGTGGCGTAGCCGTAAAGCTCGATCTCGTCGTTCTGATTGCCCTGACGCTCGATCCGGCCTTCGCGCTGCTCGATATCGGAGGGCAGCCAGGGGACGTCGAGGTGGTGCAGGGCTATCAGCCGCTGCTGGGCGTTGACGCCTGTTCCCATGGTGGCAGTCGAGCCGAGGACGAAGCGCTTTCGTCCCTGGTTGAGGTCGTTGAACAGGCGCTGCTTCGCGCTGTTCTTCTTGTAGTGCTGCATGAACGCGATCTGATCTGCGGGGACTCCCATCTCGACCAGTCGATCGCGGATCCAGACATAGGCCGAAAAGCCGCGGGTTTCGAGCGCGGCCTCGGTGCCGAGATCGGAGAAGATCATCTGCACGGCGCCAGGCAGCGGATAGGGCTTGCCGGTTTCGGGATCGGTGTAGCGATTGTCGCTCGTCTCCTGCCAGATGCGATAAGCGTTCCCGATCAGGAGATTGAGCTTGTTGTCCTCCTCGTTTCCGACGCCCGTGTCGACGAAACGCAGGTCGATCGCTGAATGCCGGCCGTCGGTGATTACCGACAAGAGGATATCGTCGCCCTTCTGCGGGCGGCCGCTACGGGTCTCGATGGCCTTGATGCGCTCGGCCAGCACGCGCTGATAGGCTTTGAAGGGCGCGCCGGACTTTGCGACGATGATCTTGCGCTTCCCGCCCTTGACGGTCGGGAGGCGGACATATTGGCGCAGATCGTCCTTCAGCACGACATCCGCGACGCTGCGGTACATCGCCATGAGGTCGGCGACGTTCACGAATTCGCAGAAGCGGGTGACGGGCTTGTAGCTGCCGCTCGGCTGAAGCTCGAGCTCGGTGCGCGTGTCGCCGAAGTTCGCCGCCCAGGCGTCGAACTCGTGCATGCCTTTCGCGTGGAGTTCGTCGGGCTGCATGAACCGCTGGAGCGTGTACATCTCGCCCAGGGTGTTGGTGATGGGCGTGCCTGACGAGAGGATCAGCTCGCGTCCGGGATTGATGCCGGCCAGATAGCGGGTCTTCACATAGAGATCCCAGGCGCGCTGCGAGCCGGCCGGATCGACCCCCTTTAGGTCGCCGAGATTCGTCGCGAAGGTGAGCTTGCGGAATTGCTGGGCCTCGTCGACAAGGATCTGGTCGATGCCGATCTCGCCGATATGCACGAGATCGTCCTTGCGGGCCTGGAGGTTTTCGAGCCTCTGCTTGAGGCCCTCCTTGAGGCGTTCGACACGCTTGCGCGAGACGCGGTCCTCATGGTCGATGCCCGTGATCAGGGCCTCGTAGCTGGCGAGTTGATCCTCGATGAGGCTCTTCTCGAACGCGGCAGGCGTCGGGATGAACTTGAACGCATCATGCGTGATGATGATCGCGTCCCAGTTGCCGGTTGCAGCGCGGGCCAGGAACCGCTGGCGCTTTTCCCTCACGAAGTTCGTGTCGTCCGCGACGAGGATTCGTGCCGTGGGATAGAGCATCAGGAATTCGCGGGCGATCTGTGCCAGGCAATGATTGGGCACCGCGATCATCGGCTTGTTGGCGAGGCCGAGACGGCGCTGCTCCATCACGGCGGCGCAGAGGCTGAAGGTCTTGCCCGCCCCGACGGAGTGGGCAACGTAGGTCGAGCCCGCGGCGACGATCCGCCAGACGACGCGCTTCTGGTGGTCGCGCATGCGGATCGTCGTCGAAGCGCCCGGCAGCTTGAGATGCTTGCCGTTGAAGGTGCGGGGCACAAGGTTGTTGAAGGCGTCGTTGTAGATCCGCACCAGTCGATCGGCGCGGTCGCTCTCCTGCCAGACCCAGGTCTCGAAGGTCGACTTGATCGCCGCGAGCTTCTCTTTGGCCGCTTCAGTGTCGGTCGTGTTGAGTTCGCGCCGCTCGGAACCGTCCGTATCCCGATGGATATCGTAGATCTTGGGGATGTGGGAGTTGAGGGCGTCTTCGAGCAGGTCGGCAGCGCCGCGGCGCGCGGTGCCCCAGGTCGAGGTCGAGCTGACATGTCCGAGGAATGGCGCCTTGTCGACCGTCCAGCTTGCGAGCGCGACGGTGTGATGGATGCGGGTGGTGACCTCCATGGTTTCGGCGATGAACCGTTCGATGACGTCGACCGGAATCCAGGGAGCCCCGAGGCGCGCGGTGATCTCGCTTGGCTTGAGGTCGATCGGCTGGACCGCCTCGAGCGCGGTAGCGGTGACCGCGAACCGCGGATCGGCTTCGGCCTTCTCGCGCGCAAGGGCGAGCTTGGTGCGAACCGGGCCTGACAGCGCTTCATCGGCCGGCACCCAATGGTCGAAATGCGGCGTGCTGCGGAGCGGATCGAGATATACGTCGTCTGCGAGGTCCGCGAGCGCTTCGGCCTCGGTGACGCCGAGCAGCCCGGCGATCAGGGAGACATCGACGCGGCCGCGATCATGGAGAGACAGCGCCAGGGCGTCCTGGGCCGATTGGATCTCCTGGACCACCGGCGGCTTGACGACACGTTCGGTGAAGATCGCGCCGGGGACGCCGGCGTCGCTAGCCTCGTCGTAACTCTCGATCGAGGCGACCAGCCATACGTCGGGGTCATCGAGAAAGGGCTGAAGGTTCGGGCGGCGTTGATATTCCTTTTCGGCGCCGGTCTCCGGATCGCTGCGGATGCTGGTGATCGTCCGGTTGATCGGCCCATGCTTCTTGATGAAATGCCGGTAGTGGTTGAGCAGCGTTTCCTGCAGGGTGGCATAGGGGCGGTCATTAAGCTGCGCGCGCAGGATCGCACGGACGGTATCCCGGATGGGGATGAGGCCCCTGATGATGTTGGCGTGCTTCTGGAACAGGCCGCTGTCGCCGCGCCCGGTCTTGACGCTGACTTCAATGGGCACTCCATCGACGATCTGGTGCAGGATGCCGCGCAAAAGGAGATAGCTGCCTTCCTTGAAGTCAGCTTCGTCGGCCGCGGTGCCGACTTCCACGTCCGTGGCGACATCGAGCCTGTCGCGCAGCGATGTCGCGCGATCGATCGCGCGGTAGGCGCCTTCATGTCTCGATGCGATCGCCGACAGGGTGGACGCGAGCGCGGTTCCCAGTTCGGCGCCGGGTTCGGCAGCGCAGGTATATTCCATGCCGAACTGGCCGCTGCGCCATTGATGGATCCCGAGCACATGATCGGGATGGTCGAGGAAGTAGCTGTTGATCCGGAGCGGCCCGAAGCCTTCGTCGCTGTCGGGAATCTCGGCCAGGTCGATCCAGTTTCGGACGGCGAACGGCGCATTGGGCGCGCGCTTGCGGAAGAGCAGGATATCGACGACGACGTCGGTGCCGGCCTCTTCCTTCATGGCCTTGCTCGGAAGGCGCACCGCTCCCAGGAAGTCGGCGATGGCCTCCATGTGGAGGCGGGCTTTCGGATCGCTCTTGTCCAGCGAATATCGGGACGTCACGAACAGCGCGACGCCGCCCGGGCGAAGCTGCTCGAGCGCCTTGGCGATGAAGAAGTCGTGGAGCGACAGGCCGAGGCGACCGAGCGGGCTCTTGTTGTGGATGGTGAGGTTCGAGAAAGGCGGATTGCCGATCGCGAGATCGAAGTCGGCCGGCAGGGAAGCCTTGTCGAAGTCGATGCAGCGGATGACCTGATTGGGATAGAGCGCGCTTGCGACGCGGGCGGTGACGGGGTCGTTCTCGATACCGACGAAGACCGTGTCGTCGGAGAGATGGTCCGGCCGGAATCCCATGAAGAGGCCGCTGCCGCATCCCGGCTCGAGGATCTGGCCGCCGGTGAAGCCAAGGACGCGGGCGGCGTCCCACATTGCCCGGACGATATATTCGGGCGTGTAATGGGCATATTGCGTTGCGCGCTTGAGCGACTGGAGCTCGCGCTCGGTCGTTTCGGCGATCAGGCTCTGGCCGAGATCGTCCCAGCCCTCGCGGAATCCGCCCGTACGATCGGCGAAGATATTGTTCGCAAGCTCGGATGCACCGAAGCCGACGAACCGCGCAATCGCCGCCTGCTCGTCCGGCATGGCCGGCCTATGCTCGCGGTCCAGAAGGTTCAGGAGCCTGATCGCCTCGATATTGTCCTGCGCGCGGCCCTTCCAGGACGGTGACAGGGTCCGCGCCCCGGCGAACGAGAAGTCGAACGACGCTGCAGGCGGCGTGCCGGGGGCGTGACCGGTCGCGGCCGGGGCAAGGAAAATTGGCTGCCCGCTGTCACGGGCGATGGCCTCGCTGGCCAAGGCAACGATCTGGTCGAAGTCGAGGCTGAGCTGGAGAGCCAGCGCGGATGCACTGTTTCGCATGGGATGCTTCCTTTTCTGAAGGTCTCGCGGACGCGGTGCGGGAGCCCGGATCCCGAAGGAGACCGGACCGCGGCGGGCCGAGAGAGCTGGGAGACGGAAATGCGCGCCTCGATGGCGCCGTGGCTGGGAGATTTCGCCCGCGCGAGGGGCCTTGGTCGCGTCAGCGCCCCGAGAGGAGCAGGTCGAGGGCGCGCGCGAGGACATCCTCGCCGGCGTCGTTGACGATCACGGCCTCGGGATTGGTGGCGCGCACGGCGCGCGCGACAATCGCCAGCGGCCGCTTGCGCAGGGGATATTGGAGGATCTGACCGTTCTCGATCGTGATCAGGTTGGTGCGGAGCAGGCGCTTCAGCCGGCGGCCCTCGACCGCGCGGGCGAGAAGATCGCTTACCTCGAGTTCGAGATCATGATCGCAGGTGAAGTCATCCAGGGCACGCGGCGGACGGTTGGCCTTGAGCCAGACATCGACCTCGGCTTCGGACCACCGGCCGACCCGATGATAGAAGTCCGCGCCGCCCGTGCCCTCGTTGCGGGCATGGAAGGCCAGTTCGCCGTCGATCCAGATTTCGGCGGCATAGGCGGCGGTCTCCTGGGAGAGCGCGGCGCTATAGTGGACGTTTCGCAGTTCGATATGCATGGGGGAAGCTCCTGACCGCTCCACCAAACGGAACCCCGTCCCCTCTCTTCCTTCCCTCCATTCGATCAGCGCAGGCCGTCCCGCGTGCCCTCCGGGCGGAAGTCCGGGCCGTAGGAGCAGCTGTTCTCGCACTCGGGATCGTCCGCTTCATCGACCAGATACGCGGTGATCTCCTCGGCCGGCTGTGCGTCGAGCACCGCCGCCGCGCCGGGAAACAGGCGAACGGGGAAGACGCCCCTGCCCACGATCGCTTCGGCTTGGCGCATTGCGTCTGCGTGGTCCTCGGCAATCACGGCGACCTTGACCCTGATCGTCGTATAGACATGGACATGGTGGAGCTTGCTCATACGTCGGTCTCGTCGACGCAGCTCTCGCCATCGATGCCGAACGGGCCGGTATCGGTGTCGATCGGCTCGTGGTCGGCGCTGTAGTCGTCGATCTGCTCGATCGTGGGAGAAAGCCATTCGACGAAGCGGTCGGCGCGCTCGCGCGCCTCGCCGGCGTCATCTGCATGGACGATCACGGTGATGAACGCCTTCACCTCGATCTCGTATCTAGGCATCGTCCGTCTCCTTCCCCTTGCCCCAGCGCTGGACCGTTGCGGTCGCCACCTGTTCGACGGGCACGATGCGGCCGCGGTTCATCGCCGCGTCGACGGGGGCGCAAAGCACGAAGTCGACGTCGAAAGCGTCCTCGGGTTCGTACCAAGGGCCAAATCCGGGCTGGGTCTGGCCGGGCAGCGGCTCTTGGTTGCGCAGAGCCTTGCGCGCCTGGCGTTCGATCGCGGCGAGATCGGCCTCGACCTTCGGACTGACGGCCTCGCCGATGACGTTCACCTTGGCCGTGACCTCGACCAGCTCGGTGTGAAGATGGCTTGAGCGCATGACGACCAGCACCTTGCGTTGGATTGTCATCACAGTTTCCTTCCCGGGAGTGGGCCGTCGACGGGATCGCCTTCAACGATCAGGGGCGGCACTCGAAAATCGCCGGCGTCGAACCAGGCGACGATCGATTCGAGCGAGCCGAGCCGCTCGGCGGTGCCTCGGTTCATCACGACATGGCTGGCTTCGTCGGCCGGATAGGATGCAGGTTCGCCTTCGCCGGTGAAGACGACACGCTCGGCATCCCACTCACCTGGATAGCCGTCACAGGAGCGGACGAAGGGCAGCTTGAGCTCGACGCACCTGTCTTCGAGTTCCTCGAACCGTCCGCCGATCACTTCGTGGGCGTAAAGGTCGAGCGGCTGGCCGGGCGTGCGATGAGAGGGGTCGAAAGGTTCGCCACCCCATTCGATCGACAGGCGCTCGGCTAGGATGATCTCTGCTAATTCCTCAAAGGTGGCCGGGGGGAGCGACCCTCCCAGTCGGATGGACGCGGAAACACGATTAGCCATGAAGGCCTCCATAGGTTGGCCGCCGCTCGACAAGCGGCGGGGTGGAACAGACTGGTGTGGATGCATTTGGAGAATGGCTGCCCGTCAGCTCTCGCGGCCGAGCGTGACGGCAAGATCGAGGTCCGCTTGCGCCTGGGCGAGCGACCGGCGCGCGCGCTCGAGAGTCGCGTGTGCGCGGGCGATCGCGACAGCACCGGCGCGGGTTGCGGACCGGCCGAGCCAGTCGCCGCAGAAGCGGGCGACGAAGCATCGCCCGGCCAGGCCGCAATGTTCAGGCGCAACGGTGTAGCGCCGATCGCGGGGCGAGCGGACGGATCGCGGGCTCGGCATGGAAGGCTCCTGTCTGCGGAGAGACCTGATGGTCGTGGTGTCGGGGTCGGTCCGTGGCTGGCGATCTTGCGCTGCGCCGACGGTCAGCCGAGGCGAAGCGATGCGGCATATTCACGCAGCAAGTCAGCCATCGCGCTTCGGGCGTGGCTCTTGTTCCCGATCAGGATCTCAGGCTGGAGTTCCTGGCCAAGCGCCGTGCGGTAGCCGAGCGCCGGTTCGCCGCTCGCATCTTCGACAACAATGCGGTGACCGCGCGGCTTCGCCGGCCCCGCATAGCGCGCGGTGAAGTCGCCGAGCCGCCCCGACAGCCCGGCGGCCATCTTGCTCCAACGGATATGTCCGGCGGCGAACTGATCGCCGGCAGCGCGGCCGCGTGAAAGCCAATGGCGGAATTGCGCGCGCTGCTGGAGCACCGAGTTGCGCGTGCGCTCCATGGTGCGGGCGAGCGGAAGGATGTCGGCGCCGGCGTCGATGCGAGCGAGTTCCGCGTCGTCGGCAATGACCAGAATGTCGGCATAGTCGCTCTGGTGCAGCTGGTCGCGGAGCGCGACGCCATCGATGGCGGCCGGGCCAGTCGAAAGCGACAGAGATAGGAGCCCGGCCTGCCTGTCGATCGCGAGCAGCGTCGCGCCATCATGTCCGGGCCGACCGCGCAGCATCGCGAGGATGCCGATCGTTCCTGCGGCGAGCTCGGACGCCCCGAGCAGGAGCAGGCGCCGATGCCATGAGGCCGGCGGCGGGATGTCGGTCGGGCTTGGCCATTGGCTGGGAAGCGGCCGTGCAACTTGCGGACTCTCCGTCTGCATGGGCTCGGACGGCGCGGCCGCAAAGGATCGCCGGGCGACGTCGAAGATATCGTCGGGCTGGCCGCCGCCATCGAGAAACCCCTGCTCGTAGGCGGGACGGCGCTCATTCGGCTGACCCGGTCGGGACGGCGACGGCGGCCGTGACACCCATCCGGCACGGGCTGCATAGTGACCGTCGGCATAGGCATAGGCGGCGTCCCAGTCATAGCCGAGAACGTCGCGGGCATGGAGGATCCCGGCATGGCGGGTGTCATTGCTACCTTGCGCGATCTGGCGCTCGACAAAGGCGAAATTTGCGGCCCTGCGCTGCTGCTCGGTTTCCAGGCTGATGGCGTCATGGAGCGGTCGCAGCATCTGGACGCGCTCGCGGGTCCGCGCCTGGCGGGCGTCCAGCGGCGCGTCGTGCGCAAGATCGGGGAAGCATCGCCATGCCTCGGCAATCGCTTGGGCGTGGTGGGATGGGCGCCCGCGCGCCGTCCAGCAGGCCGGATCGCCGGGATCGAAATTGTCGGTCATGGGAGAGTCCTTTGCCCGGCCGGGCTTGCCTCACGCCGCCTCCATGAACGGGAAGCGCGGATGTGCCGGGGGGAGCTGCTTGGGATAGGGTTTGCGCGGGAGCGCCCTGCCCTGCCGCCTCGCCGCGCGAGTGAGTTCGAAGCAATAAGCGAATTTAGGTCTCATAGGTCGATCTGTCCTGTTAGCCTGCCCTCTCTCCTCCCCCTCCCCTTCAATGGATGGTCGCTCATGATGATCTTGGCCGGTCACCGAGGTGACCGGCCAAGATCATTTCGCGGAAAGGCCCCCGCCACCCGAGGGCTCAACGTATTGTGAGAATAGGAACTCGTCCGGAATTTGGCTCGGGTCGCCGCACCTTGAAATGAGCAGCGGTCTCATGTGGCAAAAGGATTTGGGTTCTTGCGAGACTGGTAATGTGATGGTGATGATGGTGCGCGCCGCAGGCGGCGAACCAGACATTCCGGATGGATTCCCCATTCTGCTCGACGCCCAAATGGCGATCATCGAGCCCGCATTTGCATACCTGCTGAAACACGCGATTATCAGGGGCCGATCGCGCAGTCAGGATACTGTGCGAACTTATGGCGAGCATCTCTATGACTGGTTCGACGCCTTGGAGCAGTCAACGATCGATTGGCGCGACGTCAACGAGGGTACGATCGCTGGTTACCGCAATCGAATGTTGGAAACGGCGAGTCCTCACACCAAACGACCCTATGGAAGGGTAACGATCAACGCCCGCGTACAAACCGTCTGTCGATTCTACGCTTGGGCGTGGGAAGAAAAGCTGATCGATGAACTGCCTTACACTGCGGAGCAGCGTAGAGCGCTACGGTTTGGTGAATTGCAGCAAGTGAATCGGACTACGCCTGTGAACCCGCTTACCCTCGCGGTGGCAGAACGACTACCTCGGCCGTTGCGGGTCGACGAGCTGGAACGGTTGTTCAAGCATCTGGAGGCGGCGCCGCGGGTCGCAGCGGAATGGGCTTTGACTGCCGGCCTCAGGCGCAAGGAAATATGCGGACTGACCCTCGATCAAGTTCCCGATCCACACGCTCTTGCCGCAGATGAAACGCCGCTGGTCGGAGTGCCGCTTGCCATCACCAAAGGAGACCGTCCTCGGACGGTCTACCCGCCGGTAAAGCTCATCGATCGAACGGACTGGTACATTGGGGAGGATCGCGCGGCGATTGTTCGACGCCGGCGTCGCGTGGATCGCTCTTATCGGCCATCACGGCAGCTGTTGCTCAACAGCTATGGAAACCCGCTGACCCGGAAACGTCTGACGGCATTGTTGGCTGAGGGATTTGCGAAAGCCAAGCTCGACGGTACTCTGCACTGGCTACGACACACGTTCGCGATGGCGATGCTCGCACGGTTACAGCGTCAGGCTCGCGAAAATCCAGACCTCAATCCGCTCAAGATCCTTCAGATATTGATGGGGCATCGTTCGATCACGACGACGGCCATCTACCTGCGTTGCGTGGAGCTATATGAACGCGACGTCGTCGAGAGCCTGGACTTCCTGTATGGCGACCTCATCCCAACCGCCGGCTGACCGGATGGACCGGCGCTTCCGGCCGGAGCCTGGTTGCAGCGAGCAGGTCGAGCACCGCGAGGTCGTGTTCCGCAATGGTTGGGGCGGGATCGTCCAGCGGTTCAATGTCGCTGAGCTTGGGCTGCCTTCCGACATGGTCACGCCGGTCGTCACAGCGATGCGCACAATCGATGCCGGATCGGTGCGGTCGACACGCAGCAAGCGCTGGCAGGGCATGCGGCGGTTCAGCCAGTTTTTGAACGAAGAAGGGATCAGGTCGGCGCGGGAGATCGACGCCGGCGTCGTTCGCCGCTTTTTAGCGTCGTTGGAACGAACGCCCGACGGGCGCCGTCGGAGCGCAAGCACGATGGCGCGGTATGTCTCGTTTGTTCAAATGGTACTGGAGCATATCGAGCAAACCAGCGCCGTTATGTTCGGGAGTGAGCTCGCTTTCCCATACAACCCGTTCCCACGACACCGGGAGGCCGCGCAACCAAAGGCGCGTCTGTCTTTGGATGAACTGCGCGCAATCTTGCGAGCCTGTTATGAAGAGATCGACGCCGCCTGGAGCACCTTCCAGCAAGGTCAGGCAATCCTATCCGGCACCGACCCGCCGGAACTAACGGAAAATGATCGAGAACTGCACGCGATCATCCGACAGTTGGGCCGCCTCGGCGACGGAATCATGCCCAGCCGACCTCGAATCATGGCAGACGGTATCTCCGAGCGAGCTATGCGCCGCCATGGGAGCCATTATGACCTGGCCAAGTATTATCACCTGACGGCAAGAACGATGGTGCCGTTCTATATCGCCTTGGCAATCCAGTTGGCGGCCAATCCCGAGCCTCTGCGAGTCATCCGCCGTGACTGTCTGGTGCGCCATCCTCTGGATGAGGATCGAGTGACCATTGAATGGTTGAAGCTGAAGACAGGGAGAAAGCGCTTCCGGGTTCAACGCCGTTCCTTCGATCGGCGAAAACCGAGGTCCGCACCGAGGTTGATCGAGATGCTGCTCGAGATGACCGAACCGCTGATCCGTCACGCGCCGCCGGATGAGCGGGAGTGCCTCTTCCTCGTGCGGCATTTACGTCCAGGACAGCGACTGCATAGCTATCTGGCGGGCGTCCCGAGCTCATATGCTATGGCGAGTGCGGTCCGCTTGTTCACCACGGAAGCAAACGCGCGCGCAGCAAGGTGGAATAGTGAACACCCGGATGCGCTTCGGAGCGAGTTGCCGAACTTCACGCCGGGGATGCTTAGGGGAAGCGTCGCATCCGCCCATTACGTAGAATCCGGCGGAGATCTTCGTCTTGCGAGCTCGGTTCTGAATCATGGAAGCCTCGCGACCACCAACAGCTATGTTGAAGGCGAGCCGGCTCGGAAACTCGAGCATGAAACGATCGCGCGCCTACAGCGGCTGATGGTGTCTTGGGTCATGGACGCCGGACTCTCTGCACCCGCACCATCGTCCCACCGACCAGTCACCGCGTTGTTCGGGCACCGCTGCCTGTCGCCCGCCATAGAAACCGAAGCCGGCACGCGCGTGTGTCGCCATCTGGCAGGCTGCCTCGCTTGTCCTGGCCTCGTCGTCCCGATCGACGTGGATCGCTTAGCGCGAATATTGCAGGCGCGCGATCATCTCAGAGCTTCACGAGAGGACATCGATCCGACACGGTGGAATCTCTTCTATGCCCCCAGCTTGCGGGTGTTGGAGGAAGATCTGCTCCCCGGCTTCCCGGTAAGCATGCATGATGAAGCGGTTCGGCGGATCCCAAGCCTCCCGCCATTGGCAGACCTCGAATGATCGATGCAGTCGCCAAACAAAGCTCGGTGGCGAACGAGACGAAGGTATCGTCAGAATCACGGTTCAGCGACATCGAATGGCAGATGGCGCGCGGCGTGAGCGGTTACCCCGATACGACGTTCCGCATCGACTGGGCGTTCACGTTGCCAGACGGAAGCGGCTTCGACGAAGGAAGATGGGACAAGCTTCGCTACGCGGCGAAAGCGTTCATCTGGTCTCTGCATAGTGACCCGCCTCGGGGGTATCGCGGAACAGCTCCCAGAACGCTTCCCGTGATGATGGGTCGGCTACGTCAAATTATCCGCTGGATGGTGGCGCAAGGGATCGAGCGCTTTTCCGATCTCGATCGAGAAACCGTGCTGCGGTTCTTTGAAGACAGGTTGTCTCATGGCGAATTATCGTCCGCGACCGCGCAGGCATACCTTCACGTTCTCCATGCGTTTTACCATCAGCGGGAGAAAATCGCGGACGCGCCCCCAAAACCACCGGCTCGCGTTCGTGATCTAGGCGATGGCTGGCGTGAACGTGGGGGGTGGCCGTTTACGCCCGACACCATAGCGGTGCCATTGATCAGTAGCGCCCTGCGGATGCTCGAAGGAGCGGATAGCCTGCTGACCGTGAGGGATGGAGCGCAAGCCCGATATGACGAGCATGTTCGCGCTGGAGGCACATGTCGCACAGGCCGAAGCCGGGCAAGGGAATGGATCGTCGAGCAGAAGCCAGGTCTGCCAGGAATCAGCGAGGACATGCTGGCCAGGACGCCGCTCTGGCGGCTCGACCATCTTATTGCGCGCCTGAGGGACGCCTGCTTCATAACAATCGCATATCTCGTTGGTGCCCGTAGCTCCGAGATCCTGGCGCTTGAGACAGACTGCATCGAATGGCGTCGCGATAGCGCCGGCGAACGGGTTCCATATCTGGTTGGGGCGATCCGTAAGGGCGCTTCCGGCGTGGATGGCGTTCCGCATCGGTGGGTGGCGCCCGAGCCGGTGATCAGAGCAGTGGAGATCGTAAGCTGGATCAGCGCACCATTGAGAGAGAGAACCGGCAGGCGAAATCTTTGGCTGAGTCAGGTGCCGCCGGGCGGAGCGCTCATCTACACTATTGTCGAGATCGTTCCCGTCACGCACCAGGCCATCTACGTCGCACTCAATCGGCATTACCGAAATGTCCTGCCCGCACCCGAACAGGACGGTAAGGACTGGTTGTTCGGCACGCACCAAGGCCGGAAAACCTTTGCCCGCTTTGTGGGTCGGCGTGATCGGACGGGACTGGCGGCATTGAGAAAGCACCTCGGCCATATTAACCGCGCCATGACCGACAGTGCCTATGTCGGCACGGACTTTGAGTTGACGGAGCTCATCGACGAGCAAACAGCCCGGGAAACACGCGCCGCGTTGGAAGAACTGCTTGTAGTGCCGCGCCTTGGTGGCAAGGCTGGACGCACTATAGCTGCGCGATCGCCCTTCCGGGGGAGGAGGCTCGACGAAGATCTGGATCGCTATATTACTCGCCTTATGGCAGAAACAGATATGAGGCTGGGTGTCTGTGACTGGGGCTATTGTCTCTATCGTCGTGAGACCGCAGCCTGCTTCGGAAGCGATGTTGCACCCAATCCGGCGCTGCGGACACAAAGTACCTGTGTGACCTGCGCGAACTTCGTGCTCTCCGATAAGCATCGGCCAATATGGGAGGATCGCATCGCGCGGAATCGAACGCTGCTTCAGCGCGAGGATCTTGATGAGGCGAGCCGGGCGCTGGCTCAGGCGCGCGTGGAAGAAGGCGAGCGCCTGCTGGCGTCGTTGGCCGCCCAAGAAGCGGAGGGTTAATGACTCAAGGAGATACGCCGGTGACGCCGCAGGCGCGGCGATGGGCGAAAACCGAACTCCGGCTCAAGGAAAAGCTGGCAGTGATGGCGGCCGATGCCAATGCCAAACTTGCTGTCGCCGAACTTGCCCGCAGAACTGGCGTCGGACGAAATGTAATCTACACTCACCACGCCTCCATGCTCACGGAGCTTCGCCGGCTCAGGTCGGAAAGAGCGAAGGACCTTCGGGCCGAGGGTCACGGAGATCGGCAGCACGCCTCAGTGCAGCAAATGCATGCCAAGTGCGCCGAGGCTGCGACTCAGAATGCTGTGCTGTTACGTCGAGCGCTCGAGGCCGAAGCACGTGCCGAGCGAGCCGAGATGCGGAATGCTCAGTTGGTCAAGGAAGTGGCCCGCCTATCCAAGCCTCATTCGATACGGGACGTGGACGCCTAAGCTATCAGGATACGTCTTGTTGGCTCGCGAGCGTGAAAACACCGAAAAACGGCCCCGCACGCGCAAAAGATACGAAAACGACATAACCTAAATGTGAAGGCCAAGCGTCCGGTCGGCGACCAGGACGCGATTGCGCCGCAGGCGCGCGAGCCAGACGCCGGGTTCCTCGGTGATGTCCGGGCGCGGCGCGCCGAGGCTGACGAGCTGGTCGATCGCGCCCGCCGCGCCGCGCTCGCGAAGCCGGATCTTCGAGAGCGTCCGGCCTGCGATCGGAATGCCGGCGACACGGTAGGCCGTCCTTGGCCGGGTCATGCCCCGGAAGGCGCCGCTCAATGCCGCATAGCACTGGCCGATATGGCCGGCCTGAGGATCCGAATAGGAGACCACGGCTTCGATGTGGGGCCGCTCCCGGCGCAGTTCGCGCAATGCCCTCGCGAGGAACCAAGTCTCACCATTGCCAGCGACTTCCGGCAACAGGAAGAAGCGTGCGAGCGTTGTGCCCTGGGACGGGTCGGTAAAGCCGGTGTGCCGTGTGATGACGCTCGCGGTCGAAGGCATGGCGAAGACGGCGACGCCGACCAGGGCCGCCTGCTTGCCGAACAGGCCGACCGCGACCTGCGCCGCAGGATAGTTGGGGAGATAGTGGTGCGCGGCGACGAACCGGCGTGCCGCCTGAGGGTCGAGCTGGTCGACGGCGAAGTCGCGGGGGTCGATGACGGTCAGATCGTCGACGAAGCGCGCGCGCCGGTCGCGCCAGCGCTGGCTGCGGATGGTGAGCATGTGGCGATCTCCCTTGGATCACCAATTCCCTCCCTCTCCCCTCCTATCGGATGGACGTGTCGGCGGCAGGGAGAAGGTCGATCATCTGCCGCAGCCCTTCAGCAGCGCGTGAATCAGCCGCTCTTCCTTCTTGCTGATCGGATGACGCCGGCGATCTCGCTCGATTTGCTGCTGCACGGCTTCGGCATTGTAGGGCGGTGACTTCTCGGCTGCCGGTGTCTCCGACCAACCGCCGGCGGGGCTGATCCAGACCATGCCCAAGGCGCCGGGCCGCGCCTCGGTCTCGCCTCCGGATTGCGTGACGGAACCGCAGATGATCACGCAACCCGGGTCATTGACGCGCCGTGGTGCTCGGCCGCCAAGCACGGTCAGGTCGCCACGGCCGCCCGGCAAATGGATCGTGTCCCCGGTTGCGACGGCCGAGACCAGTTCACGACCGATGGTGTACCGAAGCGTCCAGCCGTTTTCAGTGATGTGCGTCATGCGCGGTCTCCTTCCAAAAGGTTGTCGAGGCCTGCGTTCCCCGTGCCATCCGGCGGGGAAGCGGCACCGACGACAGCGGAAATCCTTGTCTTCGATGGTGGCTGATCAGGCGCTGTGCCTCAGCCGTGCGGCAGCGGGATTGGGACGGCGTGTCCGCTGGCGAGGTTGATGAAAGCGCCAGCGTGACGGATCGAACCACGTCCGATGAGATCGAACAGCAGCGAGAGAGCATGGCTCGCCAACACACGATTGACGAACAGGGACTGGCGTTCGAGCGCCTCGGCGACCGAGCATGATGGTGCGTCGTCGTCCGCCGTGCTTTCATCGGCGAGTTCCGGGAAATACTCGAGCGCCGTCGGAAGACGCGGGCTAGCCTTGCCGTCGCCACGCGCCGGGCAGCCGATCAGATATTGTCCGTCGGTCGCGCGGTTTCCGAGGTCCATCCAGTAGAACGGAGCCGCCCTGCTCTTCGTGATCGCAGCGCCGAGCGCGCGCCGGGCCGAGGCTGTGTCGACGCAGGTGATTAGGATGTCCGCATCGTCGACGCCGGTCGCCGCGGGCGCGCGACCGTGAATGGCGTTCCAGGACAGGCCATGCGCGAGGTTGATCCGTTCCGTCAGCGTGCGCGCTTTCGAATGTCCGAGGTCGCACCGGTAGAAAGGTTGGCGGCCGAGATTGGCTTCGCTCACGGTGTCGTCGTCGACTGCGGTGACGTGCAACGATCGGGAAGAGATCGCCCGCAGCGCCGTGTCGAGCGAGGCGAGCCCCATCAGGATCTGGGCGCCGTTCCCGCCGCAGCCGACAAGCAGAATCTTGATCGGGCGATTATCGAAGGCGGCTGGAAGATAGTGGCGGTCGCTGGTGTCAGGCTGCATGGGACTCTCCTGAGAAGGGACTACGCGGCAGGGGCACGAACATGCCGCAGGCGCAGAGGCGCGATGCAATCTCCGCACCGTCCGGCTGGTCGAGCTGGCCGACGACAAGTGCGATCTTCGTCGCAAAGGCGTCGTCGGCATTGTCGGTGGCGCTGAAATAGGCCCGTCCGGCTGCGTGGCTGTGGATGTCGCAGATCAAGTGCCAACCGGGCTGCAGGACCGGCGATCGATAGACGAGCCGCGATGGTGTCGCCTCCTCGATGCCGGGGAAATGCAAGGCGAAGGCCCTCGTCGCCTCGTTCCAGAGCACGAAGGCGGCCGCCTCGTTGGGGAGTGCCGCGTGGAAGTGATCGAGAATCTGCTCGAGAAGCTCGTGCGGGATCAGCCCGCACAGGAGCTCGGCCTTTGGCTCGCCCACGCTTCCATAGGGAACATATGCGGAGATCGGCGGCGTGACGGGGATATCGAGCGCGAGCCAAGGCCGACGCAGGATGAGCATCACGCCATCGTTCCCGATCGCAAGGCCGTGTCCGGCGCGCGTGTCGCGGAGCGCGTCGAGGGCGGGCGATCGCCCATGGGGCGGGACCGGGTGGCAAGGTATGGCGGCCAGCACCGCGGCCGCGGTCGGATCGTCGGCGAGCAGGGTCATCGCCGTATGCTCCCCGCAATGAGCTTGCCGACCGTCAGCGGGACGGCGGCCGCGCCCCGTGCCCCCTGCCGGATGCGGAAGGGCCTGAGACGCTTGACCGGAAAGCGGGTGGCCCGGCGGGCGGCGAGATCGTCCCAGAGCCTGACCAGCCCGCCTTTGCCTGTGACAGTCATTTCCTGGCCGGGATTGGGGTGCGTCGACCAGGAAGCGAACACCGCCTGCTCGAAGTTCTCGATGGACGCGATCGCCAGTGATTTCGGCTTCGGGATATTCCCCCAGCAAAGCCGTCCATCGAGATAGACGTTGAGGACCGGCGAGTGCAGCAGCTCGGTATCGGCTGTGGGGCGCTCATCTCCCGGTAGGGCATAAACGCCGAGATTGGACCGGGTGGCAACGAGCAGGTGCGCCGGATACGGGACCGGGAGTACGGTTCGCTCGGACAACACGCGGAGGCCGGCGGGAGGGTTCGACAGGGCGAAGTAGGCGGAACGCACCTGCGACGGAATCCACCATGCGAGCATGTCGGGATGGGCGACCAGGACGTTGGGCGGCAGCATCTCGGGCAGGACGGTCCGGCCCAGCGCCTCGGTCCATTGCCGCAAGTGCGCACGCGTCAACGGCGCTCCCGCAGCGATCGTCGGCTGGCCGTTGGCGTCATGCTCGACCGCGTGGACGCTGGCAAAGGCCGGCGCATCCCGTCGCATCGCTCCGTGGGAACTGACGGCGCGCGGCGCGTCTCGCCGGTAGAGCAGGATGGCGTTGGTCAGCACCATGCCGCCGCCGCTCGCTTCGAAGTGGGTGCTATGGTCGGGCATGTCGGCCTCACAATTTGGTGGGATCGAGTTCGATGAGAGCCTGGGCGGCGAGCAGGAATTGCGCGCCGAGCCGCAATGATGTGAGCCAGTCGTCGATCCGGCCCGAATCCGGCAGCGGGCAAAGTCCCGCGATGTCCATGAAGCCCATTTCCATGCCGTGGCGGCAGACGTCATCGAGTTGGGGCGCGAACTGCTCGAAGGGCACGAGTGTCAGCGGTGGCAATGGCGAGGCTTCCTCGAAGCCGGGGACGTACTGGTTGATAAGGTCGACGTCGAAGTGCCAGGCGTTGTGCTCCGGTTGAAGGCTCTTCAAGGCGCGGTGCGCATGGCGGAGGCTGCGCAGCTTCTGCCGCAGGCCGCTCGGGAGCTGCGCGGACGCTGCAGCCTTCGCCGCGATCATCCAATCGGGGCGGCGGGCGTTCATCATGGATGGCAGCGTCTGCTCGTCGACTTCGGCCTCGTCCATGCCATGATATTCGATCATGCATCGACGGGCAGCTTCGTCGTCTGTCTCGCAGTCCCAGTAATATATCGACATTGTCTCGAAGAGGCGTTCGTAGCCGAAGATCGGAAGGACGTAGGGCAGGTTTTGCTCGAGTTCGCGATATGCGGCGGCACGCCAGGAGATCGGAGCATCGCTGGTCTCAATCCACCCGAGGTCAATTTGCCCTAAGCTGTCACAGACGATGGCGATCGCCGGCGGGTCGCCGTCCTCGCCCTTCAGGACGGTCATCCGCAGGTCGGCGAGATCGAGCGGCGCGAGAATGTCGAGCACTGCCGCGCGAAAGACCTGTTCGATGCGCACGCGGGCTTGCGCGCGGGTATATTGCCTGGGCGTCGTTTCGCGGGCGGCCACCCAGGCGCCGATCAGCTTGTGATGCGGACCCAGCGGGCCGTCGAACAGGGTGGGAACATCGTCGCAGATCGCGACGGATCGTCCCGCAAGATCAGCCGAGGGGCGGGAGGCGAAGCGACGGCGGCGGCTCGAGCGGCTCGTGTCCTTCGTCCGTTCGGCTTTCCGGGTCGAGGAGCACCCGCGCATGGAAGGCCTGGATGCGCGCGTCGCAGGCGGGCGGGCTGAAGTCGGTTGTGTCGCCATCGTCGAACTCGATCCATTGGAGGAGCGTCTTGCGGGGAGCGGCCGGGATCGCCGCGCGCTTGTCGCGTGACATGGTCAGCCCTTGGTGCCGACGGCGCGACGATATTCGGTGACATGGGCGGTGCCGGACACGCCGGTGTCCACCATCTCGGCGTTGACGATCGCCGGAAAGAGCGTGGCATGATAGGCACGCAGGGCAGACAGGTCATCGGCGAGGTGCGGCGGGACCGGAAGGTCGATGCCGTCATATCTGTAGGTGCGGGTGAGACGATTGATTTGCATGGGTGCCTCCCGGCTGATGTGAGAATGGTCGAGCGAAGCCCGTCAGAAGAGCGTGGCGGGCTCGTTCGGCTTGGCATCGGCTGGCGGGCTGGTCCGCACCGGCACTTTCGCGGCGCCGGTGGGCGAGGTCGTCTTGGACGCCGCCGCAGCTTTCGCCTTGGCGGCTTCGGCGGCGTCGGTCCTGGCGGCCTCTGCGGCCTGCCGTTGCTCGGCGAGCTGGTCGGCGAGCGTCTTGCGCGTGGCGATGAGTTCGCCGAGAGCGCCGTGCGGCCCCTTGGCGAGTTCGGCGTCGATCTCCGCGGCGCTGGCCGTGATCGAGATCGGCCGGGTCTCGCCGGCTTCGAGCTTGGCCCCCGCGCCTTCGGCCTTCCGGGGAATGACGGTGAGGGTGACGGTGTCGTCGGGGCCGGCAACGAGGTCGAGCCCGAGCGAATAGCGGGTGAGCAGCGGAAGCAGGCTTGCAATCAGCATGGCGGTGAGTCCTTGTGTTGGAGAGGGTGGAATCCGGTCAGGCTGCGAGGTCGGCGACCGGGAGTTGGGCTTGCGGTGCGGCAAGCGAGGGGGGCGGCCCATAGGTGCAGTCGAGGGTCATGGCGCTCGGCAGTCGGCCGGACCAATCGAAGCCGATCGCATTGAGCATGCTGGTGATGAGGTCGGACTTCTTGCCGGCGAGGCGCTTTGCGAACGCCTTCTGGCCGATATGGGCGACCAGGCCGCATTCGCGGGCGATGAACTTCAGCTCTTCCTTGGTGTACCGGTCGAGGAATGCCTGATCGACCTTCCAGCTATCGCGCAGGTCGACCTCGAAGGCCTTCGCGAGGTCGGCGACGTGGCCGAACGTGACCACGTCCTTCGCGTAGGCGGCGCCGATGACGGCGAGCACGATTTGCGCCTGCCGGTCGGGCAAGCCCCGGATCGTCGCGATCTGGGCGCCATAGTCGAGGTCGGGGAAGGTCGCGCCGACCAGGAGGCCGGCACGCGACGTCAGGGTGTCGGCCTTGATCTGCGACAGCGTGCCCGACATGGCCGCGACGAGGATCGTGATTTGCGCGTGGCTGGCATTGCTCGCGAGCGCGCGGGCGAGCGCGGTGCGCCAGGTCGCCTCGCGAAGGTCGGCGGTGCGGCGCGCGATCGATTGGGCGGTGACGGCTGGCTTTTGCGCCGATGCCGCGCTGCCCGCCGGAGTTGCCGCAATCGACGGCACGGATGCACGCGGACCGGTCGTTTCGTCAGCCGATGGCAGGGTATCGTCCGCAGCGTCAGCATGATCGACGTCGGTCTCATCGGCGGGGCCATCCTGCTCGTCATCGTCGGAAGGGTCGACGGTGGCGGGTGCTGCGGCCCTTGCTGCCTTCGCGGCGCGTTCCTCTTCCTCGAAGCGGATCGTCTCGGCGGCTTCGGTCTTGAGCTGGAAGCATGTGGGATTGGTGCAACTCCCGTCGTCGACATGGGTCTCGAAGAGGACGCGCTGCGTTCCCGAGTTGAACGGGCAGGTGGTGCATTCGGTCTTGTCGAAACAGGCGCTTGCGAGGTTCTGCGTGACGCGCATGAGCAGCTCGCGCGTCTTGGCCACATCGAGGGCGGCCTTAAGGATCGTGTCGAGGGCTTTGTCCTGCTTGTCTCCAGGAATGGCGGCGAGCAGCTCGGCGTGTCCGACCTTGATCCGGCGTTCATCGAGCGCGAGCTTGACGGAGTCGTTGAGGTCGGCGAGTGCCAGGCGGCGATCGAGCTTGGCCCGAGACCAGCCGAGCCGCCGCGCGGTTTCGGCACGGTCGCCCTGGCACGCCGCGAGGTAGCGGACGGCGGCATCCGCCTGCTCGGTTTCCGAAGGGTCGTCACGGTCGTCATTCTCGGCGATCGCGGCTTCGAGTGCTTCCTGGTCGGTCATTTCGCGGATGACGACGGGAACGTCACCGTCAGGACCATAGGCTTCCAGCGCGGCCCTCCACCGGCGCTCGCCGGCGACGATGGAGAAGACGTCGCCCTTCGGACGAAGCAGGATGGGCTGGAGCACGCCGCGAAGGCGGACCGAGACGACCAGATCTTCGTGCTTTTTCTGGTCGAAATAGCGGCGGGGGTTATCCCCCTTTACGATCCTGGAGAGTCGCAGCGTGGTGGGATAAGTCGGTTGCGGTACGTCCATGGCTGATTTCCTCGTGGAATGTGACAGGCCCGTCCTGCCGGGCCGTGTGTGCGGCCGCTGCGGGTCGAGCTGTCGATGGCGAAGTCGTGCGGATCGAGATCGGTCAGGTCATCGAATTGGTGGGGATGACGGCAACCTCGATCGGATCACCATTCCCCCTCCCCCTTCCCTCCCGTGGCCGGAGGGCCCGGTGGAGGGGCAGTCGTTTTCAAATGGGTTGAGCTTCCCCACGCCGAGCGTTGAGAAATCTCGCACGGTGCGCGTCACTTGCGCCGTTGGTTATCGCGTGATCACGCGGCGGGTGAGGTCGGGGATGCGAACATTGTCATAGGGACTGCTGACCGACATCTCGAGCGCGTCACGCTGGGCGCGATACCAGTCGGTGGCTTCGACCTTGTAGGTCTCGGTTGCATAGGGCTCGCCGCCGCTTGAGAATTCGATTTCGACGGTGAAGCTGTGGAGGTCGATGTGCGAAGATGCGTGCATGGTGACTTCCTTTCGATATGAAAAGGGCGGCTCCGACCAAGGTCGAAGCCGCCGAGCATGAGCCGGGGTTGGAGCTAAGGGCGCCGCCGCCGTGATCAGCAGTTGATCGCGTGCGATCATGCGAATGCGCTTGGAAATACATGCGAGCGGGATTTGCCCGTCGATGGCTATTGACGCGGTGAACGATCCGCCATGGGCCTTTCTCCGGGACGATACTGCGCGGCCCAATCGCCACGCCAACCATGACCGCCCTCCTCCCCTCCCTTTTGACTTCCGCGATGAATATCGGCACTTGTCGTTTACGCTTGCGCAAGTGAGCCCGGTTCAAGACCGCTATTTCCAGCCATAAAAAGGATGTTGCATGGCCGAGACCGAAGAAGCAGGCGTCATGTCTTTGACCGTGACGTTGCTCAGCGCCTATTTTGCGAACAACACAGTCCCAAGCGGCGAACTGCCTGCACTCGTCGAGGGCACACGACGGGCCCTGCTGGGCGGCGCACCGGTCGCTGCCTCGGCGCCCGAGGTGGAAGAAGGCGCGGTCGAAGCTCCCGCACCCGCACCCGAGTTCAAGCCGGCCGTGACCGTGGAGGAAAGCCTGGTATCGCCCGATCATATCCTGAGCTTGATCGACGGGAAGCCGTACAAGTCTCTGAAGCGGCATCTCTCGACGCACGGGTTGACGCCGGCCGAATACCGCGCCCGCTATAGCCTGTCTGCCGACTATCCGATGGTCGCGCCGGGTTATTCGGCGGCGCGGCGCGAAGTCGCCATCCGGCTCGGATTGGGTGGAAAGCGCAAGAGCGTGTCGCCGCCTCCCGCGCCGGAACCCGAAGCCGCACCGGCAAGTGTAGCAGAAGCATCGGCAGTGCCGGCTGTTGTAGAGGTTGCTCCAGCCAAAGCCGCACCGGTTCGGCGGGCTCGAACAAAAGCTGCGCCGACGGAACCCGCGGCGGTCGCGCCAAAGAAGGTGAAGCGCAAGGCTGGGGAGCGCGAGACTGAACCCGTTGCAGCCAAGACCGCGCCGAAGCCCAAGCGGAGCCGGACATCGAAGGCCGGCAGCGCTGTAGCGACACTACCGGATGCAGCCCCAGTGGAGGCACCTGCGGCCGGCTAGCTCGCCAGCCTCACTCGCTCCCCTGCCATTCGCAGCACGTCGTTCCAGTCCTTAAAGCCCATCGGCGGGTATTCGGTCTCGATGGTGCGGCCCGGGATCGCGTAGGCCTCGTTGGCGCTCGCCGCGCCGATCTCGCCCGCGATGTCATTGTCTGGGAAAAGGACGAGCCGCCGCACGCGGTCAGGAATCGCAATCTGGTGCAGCCGGTCGGCACCGAGCGTCGCCCATACGGGAATGTCGAACAGGATCATCGCCGAGAGCGCGGTCTCGATGCCCTCGGCAAGACCAAGAACGGACGTCGCGGGAGCAAGCATCACGGCCGCGCGATCGGGGCGCCCGAGCATCATCCTGGGATCGCAGAGGTCGCGGGCGCGGCGTGCGTCATCGCGGTCGAAGAAGGTCCGCTGGATCGCCGCGAAGCGTCCTTCGGCGTGGAGACCACCGTCGTGCAGCGCCGCGATCATTGCCGGCCGGAAATCGACCGCGTCGCCTTGCCCGAGAGGTGTACGAGGATGGAAGCGGAGCGCGCGCGGCAGAATGGCAATCCGACGGCGGCGCAAGTATATTTCGGCCGGCGTCCCGCTGAGTGGCCTGGCATCGTCCCAAACGCGTTGCGCACGCTGGCGCCGCCACAAATCCGCTCCCATGGCTGAGGGCGCCGTTGCGGTTTTGTCGACATGGAGGAGCGCATTTTCGTCGAGGCGCAGGATCTCGTGGATGACGTCACGCGTGTCGCAGCCGGCGAAGCATTTGAAGAGCAGCGCATGATCCCCGACCCGCACCGAGAGGCTCGGAGTCCGGTCGGCGTGCGCCGGGCACAGACACATGGCCCCGCCAGGCTTCCATGTGCCGCCGAGGCGTTTGACGATGTCTGAACCGATCGCCTCCAATTCCGGGCTTCGGTTGTTGCTGGTGCGTGCCATGGGGATATCCGAGCGATTGGCCCAGCACGCTCTTGTCCCCGAGCCGAAACCTCGACGGAGGCTTGGGCGGACAGGCGGTTCAGGCAAGTGCTGGCGATTCCAGGACTGAGGCAGCCTTGAAACCATCCGGTAACCCTGCTCTCTCCCTCCCCTCCCGGACGGCGCTCGCGCCGCTATCGAGACCAGCGCACTGTCAACGAGACTCAGTCCCCGGAGCCGACACCGGTATCCACAAGTAGCGAAACCTGCCGGCCGTGACGCCTAGATCAGAATAGTCGCGCCAGACGAGCGGGTATCGTCCAGTCAGCTGCAGAGGGACATCTCGTCCCCTGGTCGTCCCGGCGCCGGCCCTGGCGCCCCATTGGAGGGTGCCGGCGAGTTCCTTCGCTTCGGCAATATCGAAGGGTGCATCGACCGTATCGCTGCGCCGGCGTGCTTGCCAATAGGCAGGGTCATTTGAAAGGACCAGAACGGCAGCGCTATAGTTCGTCCGCTGAACGAAGGCCTCCATCCGAGCGACATCCTTGCAGACATCATGGCGCCGTATGTCATGGGCGCTCTGTTGGCGGAGTGTGAACTGCTCTCCGTTGACCTCGGCAACAAGCCCTTTGCAGAGATATTTCAGTTCTAAAGCAAGGGGTCGCTCCCCAAGAAGGAGGACATCGATCGCTCCGCGCAGGTCGCCGCCAAGCGGATATTCCAATCGGACCTGCTGGTCTGGCTTCCGCAAGCGCAGCTCCATGGCGAGCTCATGCTGGAGATCGGCCTCCGAACAGAAAACCGGACGCCGCCTGGCCATATTGGACATGATCTGGTCGATCTCGATCAAAGTAAGCTCCACAGACACATCGAGCGCGGCACCATACCGGCTGCCGTTAAACGAGCACAGCACGGCGAAGACTCATCATTGAGGCAGACAAGACAAGGTGCAACGCAAAGGCGGACTGCCAAAGCGACGGTCGTCGCGCATGAGATTGGGTGACGCAACGCATTGACTCATCAACGACCTGCTCCAAGTCTGAGTTCGATTTAGTGATAATCTCGTAATCATCCAAAATGGATGAATGCAGTCGAGGCGCAATTTACAGGCAAGAACTTACAATATGGCACGCGGAGACATGAGATTCCTTCTCGCATGAGAAAGGAGCGTGTCATGCCCATTCGCACTAAGATGATTCCCGTCGGTTCCCGGCCGTCGGACAACTCGGACCGGGTGCAGCTGAAATGATGGAGGGTTCGCGCATCACGACCACCGTAAACCGGTGCAGCATGGTCGATTTTGCAGAACAGGTTCAGCGGCTGCGAGCAGATGAGTTCGGCCGGGACTTATTTACGATCCCCGCGTTCGAGATGCTCCTCGATCTCTATACCTGCAGGAGTCGCCAGCCGCGTTCGCTGACCGCCCTGACCGCCGCATCGAGCGCATCGGAACGGAATTCGCAACGGATCGTCCATCGGATGGCCCAACGCGGGCTGGTCAAACTGCGGCGCGATCCGAACGATGGCCGCAGGATCCTTGTTGAGCTGGAGCCGGCGGCGAGAGAATTGCTCGACCGCTTCTTTGACCGGCTGGTCGAACTCGTCGCGCTTCTGCCGGCGCACAAGCCGAACGAGCGCTGAGGATGCGATGGAGACGGGCAAATGGGAATCCGAGCGCTCGTAACGCCTTGCAACCATCCGGAAATCGTTGCAGAGTTTTCGCGCAGTGCGGGAAACGGCTGGGGACCGCCTGCAGGATAGACCTTCCACGCATGGCAACGGGCCCATCCATGACGGTTGGGCGCACGCATTGGACGTTATTGCCCGCCACCCTTGGGTGGTTCTGTCATGCTGTCTTCACTGCTTGTCTGCCGGCGCCATTTGGCGCGCTTCGACCTCCAAACGTGCGCGTAGGCCCATGTTTCGCGCCCGTGAGGATGAAGGCTCCTGTGCGCGTGCGTCCGCACGCTATGACGATCGCCAGTTCGAAGCCGTCTATCGAAGGGAGGCGCCGAAGCTGCTTTCTTTTCTCAAGCGGCGCATCTGGATCGAGGAGGACAGGCACGATCTGGTGCAGGAGGCTTTCACGAGGCTGGTCGCGTCGCGATCCACCGCGGCCTCGAGCAATCCTGGCGCCTATCTGCAGGGAATTGTTCGGCATCTCCTCGCCGATCGCGTGCGCGCCTGGGCCAAGGCGCAATCCTTCGATCCTGTGGTCTATTCGGCCGGCAAAGATATTGCCGGACCGGACGCCATCGCGGAAATAAACGACATGCGGGAACGCTATCGACGGGCCGTCGAGAGCCTCCCGCCGAGGACGAAAGAGGTATATTTGTTACATCGTGCTGAAGAACTGGGATATAGGCAGATAGCTGAGCAACTCGATATCAGTATCCGAACCGTGGAGTGGCATGTGGCTGAGGCCATTGTGCGCATCGGCAAGAGTATCGGAAATGCCCATGGCTGAGGACGATATGCCGGAGCCTATGCCGAGGATGGACCAGCAGATGCGTGAGGCATCCCTGTGGTTCGCCAGGATGCGGGGCCCTGATGCCGAGGAGTGGCGCCCTCAGTTTGAGCAGTGGCTCGCCCTCGGGGCATCGCATCGGGGGGCGTATAACCGAGCTGGCGAGATATTCGCATTGGGGCGCTTCATGGCGGCCCAGGACGAAGACCAAACCGAAGCGAACGATAATGAGGAGAGCGGCCGCCATTGGAGATGGGCAGCAATCGCCGCAAGCCTGCTCCTAACCATCGGGATCGGGGGATGGATCGCAAAGGTGGAGCTACCTGGCACACGAGACACTTCGGTGCAGGTGGCACAGCCAAAGGTTAATCAAGCGGCCGAGCGCCAGCGCTATGCGACGCTGAACGGTTCCCAAAGGACGGTGCGGCTCGCCGATGGTTCGTCGGTCGAGCTCGACGCCGACAGCGAACTCTTCACGAGCTTCAGCTCTGATCGGCGCGAGTTGAAGCTCGAACGCGGTCGTGCCCGCTTTGATGTTGCACATGAGATCCGCCCCTTCGTCGTCTTGGCTGGTGGAGGAAGCGTGACTGCCCGCGGGACGGTCTTCGAAGTCAGCCTAGAGAGCGACAAGCGTGTAACCGTGAGGCTGCTGCGCGGTGCGGTCGACGTCGAGCGTCCCACCACTATCAAGGGAACGACCCGCCCGACGGCCGTCGCGCGTCTTGAACCGGGCGAGACCCTCAGTTTCGCCGCCATCACGCCGGCCGTGCTTCGATCCGCGCCGGGAAGGGCTGAGCTTCAGCCTCTCGCCCCCCTGCCGGACATCTCGGCCGTCCGTGAGTACGAGCGCACGCCCCTGGCTGCGGTGGTTGCCGAAGCCAACAGGGATTCTGCGACCGCTATCCGCCTAGGCGATCCGAGCATCGGCACATTGCGCGTTAGCGGCCGATTCCGGGTGACTGACGCGGATCAGGTCGCCGATCGGCTGGCGACACTGTTCGATCTCGAAGTCGAAAGGACCAAACCGGACGAAATCACGCTCAGGAAACGATAGCCGAGAAACTTTTTTACCTCCTACCCCGTAGGTTGCAGTTTTGTTGCGATGCTCCCTGAAAATCCCGCCAAATTGTCGGGAATTTCAAAGGGGCAAAAGATGGTTGGAATGGGGTCTCGGTTTCGGTGTGCACTCCTTGCCGCGGTGGCGATCGGTACGCTGGTGCCGACCGCCCCTGCCCTTGCCGCGGACGAGCGTCGCATCGAGTACAACATCGAGGCCGGGGACCTGGGCGAAGCCCTCAAGACCGTGAGCCGCCTTTCGGGGAAGGAGATCATCTTCCACTCCGAAGCGGTGCTCGGGAAGACCGCTCCGCGATTGCATGGAAAGTTCAGCGCGGACCAGGCGGTTCGAGCCCTTCTGGAAGGGACGGGGCTGACAGCTCAGTTCCGAAAGGATGTCATCATCATCCGGGGGCGATCGGAGTCGTCGGGAGATTTAGTGGATCGCTCGACGGATCAAGGTGATATCGTGGTCACTGGTTCACGGATTCGTGGAGGTGAGCCCGTTTCCCCCGTCGTGGTCGCCACCCGAAGTGGCATCGAGAAGCAGGGTATCAGCGACCTCGGCACATTCGCGCGCAGCCTGGTCCAAAACTACTCGGGAGGCCAGAATCCGAGCATCCCCGGTGGGGGACAGGGGACCTCCGAGAATGTCAGTTCTTCTTCAACGCTGAACTTTCGGGGCCTCGGTCCAGACGCAACGCTTACGCTCTTCAACGGTCATCGAGTCGCTTATGACGCGATGAGCCAGGGCGTCGACATTTCCGCCATTCCCCTTGCTGCCTTGGATCGCGTGGAGATTGTCACGGACGGCTCGTCTGCTCTCTATGGGTCAGACGCAGTGGGCGGGGTCGCGAACGTCATCTTCCGTAGAGATTATGATGGCGCGACGGTCTCGGCGAGGCTCGGCGGTTCGACGGACGGCGGCGACTTCGAGCAACAATATAACATCGTCACCGGCAAGCGCTGGACCGATGGCGGCTTCATGCTCGCCTATGACTTTCGAGACGTGACCCCCATAACGGCGAAACAACGCTCGTACACTCAGAGCAACGATCCAACAGACACGTTGCAGAGCGGTGAGCGGCAACACAGCGTTGTCGTCGCCGGGCACCAGAAGATAACTGAGCAGCTCTCATTTGAATTCGACGGGCAGTTCAACGATCGGACCAGCCGGCTTTGTGTCAATTACACTGTAACCGACGGATGCCACGGAACGGGCGCCGAAATACAAATTAGCACGCGTTCCTGGACGCTCGCGCCGGGCCTGAAACTGGCTCTCGCGAACAAATGGGATCTGAGGCTCGGCTCGGTCTTCGGCGAGAGCAGAGCAGAGCAACTCGCAGATGTTGCTTTGGGCGGATCGCCCTATCTGACGCAAAGGGGCATCTACACCAATCGCGTGCAATCCTTCGAGGCGAGCGCGGAAGGCCCTCTTTTTAAGTTGCCCGGAGGTAGCGCGCGTCTCGCCTTCGGTGGTGGTATGCGAAAGTCAAAATTCATCCTCGACATTGCATCCATCGAGAGCGGAAACGCGGTTCCTTCGCAGAAATTCGTAATCGATAGAACCACCTCTTACGGCTACGGCGAAATATCCCTTCCGGTCATATCGCCAAGCAATAGTGTGCCCCTCGTAAATCGCCTGAGTTTTACGGCAGCGGTGCGGTATGAGAACGTTAGCCATGTCGGTGATGTTGCTACGCCGAAATTGGGCGCCATATATGCTCCTACGCGAGACATTGCCTTCAAATTCAGCTGGGGCAAGTCGTTCAAGGCACCCACGCAATATCAGTCCGGGCGGCCGCGAAGTGGTTACTCTCAGATCGGCGCGACAGCATATTTCCCCCCGAGTCCCGTCTCGGGAACCGTGCTTTACGTCTCGGGCGGCAATCCCGACCTCAAGCCGGAGCGTGCCACGAACTGGACCGCCACAGCCTCACTGACACCGTCTTTCATCGAAGGGCTGCGAATCGACGCCAGCTACTTTCGTATCAACTACCGAGAGCGGGCTGTATCCCCCATACCGCAGAACTCGCTCGCCTTCTCTCCAGTCTATGCCGCATATGTGACCTTGAACCCTAGCCGAGACCAGGTTCTTGCTGCGCTTTCCGGCATCACGACCCTCTATGACCAAGGCGGCGGCAATCCCGCGACTGCGAACGTGGTCGCGATCGTCACCAATTATCTGCAGAATGCGGCAATTCAGAAAATTGACGGCGTCGACCTCGCTATCGATTATAGTTTCCCGACCGGATCGCAGGATCGCATCAACCTGCACGGCGCGGCAAGCTATCTCGAGAGCGAGCAACAACTAAGCGCCAATCAACCGATGGTCCAGCTTGCTGGCATCCTCTACAGACCCCCTCATTGGCGGGCTTCATCATCGGTCGAATGGCGACATTCCAATCTTTCGGTATCAGGCGTGTTCTCCTACATTGGCGGTTCTCTCGACAATCGCCTGGAGCCATATGTGAGAGTGGGCGACTACAAGTCGATTGATATGATTGCTCAATATGAAACCGCCGCTGAATTCGGCGTGCTGTCCAATATGAAATTCTCACTTTCAGCTCTGAACATATTTAACGAGAAACCAGCATACATCCGGACTACGAGCGTCGGCGGTTATCATTACGACTCGAGCAACTATCCGATTACCGGTCGGTTTCTCAGCGTCACGATCAGCAAGAGCTTTTAATGCGATGCCCCCGTCTGGAGGGCGCAGCGTTGCTCGCCGCCTCGTCTCTTGTGATATGGATCGCGTTCTTCTGGTGCAATGCTGCGGCGAGTTCAACCATCGCCGCAAACGCATCGGAAATTCGACTGACTCCTGACGATCTCGTCCGCCTCTCCGATTTCGGGCCTTCGTCACCAGGTGCCGGCGAGCATATTATAAGTCTGTCTCCCGACCGGAAGATGGCCGCTGTCCAGGTGAGGACGGCAGACCCTTCGTCAAACCAATATCTAATTCGCATCGATGTAGTCGATCTCACCTCGCGCGGACCATCGAGAACGATTGATGAAGGCGGCGTTTTCACGCTCCAGTTCGTCAGCGGCATCGGAGGCGCGACAGTGAGCACCGGATATGCGGCTGTCACCCCGATCATTTGGTCACGCGACGGGAGGTGGGTCTATTTCCTCAAGCGATTGGCGGAAACAACGCAAGTATGGCGTGCCGCAGCGACGGGAGAACGTAGCGAGGCCGTGACGCACGAGGCAGAAGGAGTGGATGATTTCCTCCTCTTGGCCGATGATCGGCGTCTGGTCTATTCATCGCGTCAACGGGACCCCGTTCTTGAAGCCGCTCTGGGAGCGGAGGCTCTCCGGGGATTTCGCTACGACTCACGCTTCATCCCGCTCTTCGACGATGGGCCGCAGGAATCGGTCACGAAGCGGGTGACGAAAGCAATAGATTTGCCCACCGATCGTGCTCGAGCGGCAACTGCCGACGAAGCAGCAGATTTCGTGAGGCATGTTCAGATCGCAAGCGCCGGTCCCCTAGCAATATCAAAAACGGGTCGAAGGGCGTTCGTTTCCGTTTCGGACGGCTTGCACGGCTCAAACAACGGCAAGGTTGCCGTCAGGCGAGGGAGCGACCTGGAACAAGTTTGCAATTCAGCAGATTGCGCCGGAGCCTTGACCATTTGGTGGACAGAAGACGGCAATCGTGTGCGGTTCATTCGTCGGTATGGCTGGGGTAGCAGCGAGATGGCTATCTTTAAATGGAAGCCGGGGAGTTCGCAGCCGGAACGCTTGTATGTCACGCAGGACTTGCTGCTCGACTGTCAACCGGTGGATGAGGAGTTGGCGTGCGCCCGCGAGCGGTCGGCAGAGCCACGGCACATTGTCGTTTTGAATCCAGATACCGGCCGGGCCAAGGTTGTTTACGATCCAAATCAAGGGTTTCGTCGGTTTTCACTCGGTAGCATCGAGCGACTTCATTGGCGCAACGAATTCGGAATCGAGACGTTTGGAGACCTAGTATATCCCATAGGATATGTACGCGGCCACGCCTATCCATTGATCGTCGTCCAATATATCTCGCGGGGCTTCTTACGAGGAGGCGTTGGAGACGAGTTTCCAATTCAAGCTTTCGCGAACAGGGGCTATGCGGTTCTGAGCGTTCAGCGCCCGGATGTAGGCCTTCTTCAACGAGAGCCAAGCAGCAGTGGGGTGCGTGACGATAAGTCAATTGAAAAACTCAAGGATCGACGGAGCGTGCTTTCGTCAATTGAAAATGCTGTTCAGAGCCTAATAGACCGCGGCGTCGCAAATCCACTCGAGATCGGCATTACCGGTTTGAGCGATGGATCGTCTACCGTCCAGTTCGCGCTCATCAACAGCTCAATGTTTAAAGCTGCGTCGGTCAGCGGATGTTGTTGGGATCCATATCAGGATGCGGTTGTCGGGCCAAGGGCTGCGAAGGCCTATCATGAGAGCGGCTGGCCAGAATTGATCAACTACGACTCCGACTTCTGGTCGCATATGTCCCTCATAGAAAACGCCCGAAGAATCTCGGTTCCCCTATTGATACAACAATCCGATGATGAATTCCGGGGAGCGATCGCAAGCTATATGGCTCTAAAGCAGGCCAATCGCGCAGTGGCCCTCTACGTATTTCCAAACGAGCATCATGTGAAGTGGCAACCCTCTCATCGACTAGCAGCCTATGAACGCAATCTTCGATGGTTCGACTTCTGGCTCCGAGGTATCGGGGATGGTCGCGAATGGAAGTCGGACGATTAACCGTTGCCGACATGAAGGCGCGGGCCCTCGCCTCGTATGAAACAGAAGTCCGAACGCTTTGAGCGTATTCGAACTATAATGTTACGCCACTTGGGCATCTGACCCAGCTGCTCCGCGCATTGAACGCCAATGCCGCACCCACGCTTCGGCATCGACCAACATCAGCAGCCGTGAGATATCCCCGGCACTCATTTGGTGAGCGGGGTGGAACACCGCTTCGACTGCAGATCTGTCAACAATCCGCTCATTCGCGAGGAAGCCGTCGAGCAGCCTTCCCCTTATCTCGTTGCGAAAATGGTGGAATACCTGAAAGCTGAAACCTTGTGGGCCGCCCTTTGTCTTGCGATCGATGATGGCATCCGGAAGTGAGCGGCGAAAGGCTTTTCGAGCGACGGACCGGTCGCAACCTTGGTCGCACTGTTGCCAGGCGGGGATCTGTAAGCAGAACTCCAGCATCGGCTGAGACGCCAGCGGATGGAAGACAGGCATGCCGCAGCGCTCGCGATAGGCGTCGATGGAATGATGCATGCGAACGAGCATGGCGACGTGCGCGGCCTTTGCCGGCAGCCGGCATCCTTGGGGTTGCTCCAGCCAAGGATGATAGGCGGGAAGCGGGTGAAGAAGGTCGACCACCGGATCAGACAGAAACGCCGTGTCGGTTTTCCAGATATAGCCGTTCACGGAACTTCGCCAGGCACGTACTGCATGGGAGATCACTCGGAGGGCACTGGCTCCTGTCAATCTCGAAATATCCCGCACTGTCGTGAGAAGCCCGGGCGACCAGCCATTGGCAAAGAACCGATCTGCCAGTGGCCGCGCCGAATGGCTCATATAAAAGACGTTGTCCCCCCCGTTCCCTGTGAGGATTGCGCTGGCACCAATCTGGTTAGCGACCCGGACGACAGCTGCGTCATAAGCTTGTGTCTCCGGGCGTCCGAACGGCCTAGGTAGGTGACGCACCGATGACTGATCTAGGTCAACATCTTCTAGCGCGTAACTCTCTTCCACAAGTCGTCGGCCCAAGTGCGCAGCGAGGGCACGGGCGAATATTCGCTCATCCCCCAAGGGATCATCAGTCTTGAGAGTGACGCAAGCAAAATCGTTGTCCGAGGAGTTGAGACAGGCCGCGACGATGGACGAGTCGAGCCCCCCCGAGACGCCCAGAAGAGCACGCCCCCCTGTTCGCGTGCAGCCGTCTACGCACCGTTGCGCGACGCGACGGAGTGTTTCAGCGTGACCCTCGGCCGTACGATCGGTTTGTTCACGGACATATTTCCAAGGGTTCCACCGTATGTTCGTCGAGATACCGGTTCGCTGAACCTGCAAAGCCGCACCCGGCAGAATCAGCGCCACGCCGGCCAGCGCCGTGCGCTCTTCCGAAAGACCACCGAGTGCGAGTGCCTTGGCCAATTGGGGAAGATCGAGCTCCGGAACTAAACCGGTAGCCCCTACCAGTATCGATGGATCTGATGTCAGGATCAATTCGCTGCGCGACACCGTATAGTAGCAGGGTAAGGCACCGGATGGATCTCTGAGGGCGATCCACTCATCCCGCCCCCGAATTATCGCGATATAGCGCCCCCAGAAGCGGTCAATCAGGTGCTGGCCACACGTCGCCGCGATCGCTTCGACGTCGTTGGGCTCGAACTGATGAATCGGGTCTGCCGGACCGTGCCGATGAAATAGTGTACCTATGAGGAATCCGGCATTGCCCGGAAGTGTGATGAGCTTGTCGGGATCATTGACTGCCAATAAGGAAGCAGGAGGCCCGCCGGCGTGCCATTGCAGGGATGAAGGGAGAACTCCGTTGATGTGCCGAACAGGTTGTGCCTCCCGGCCCAATATGGAGAGGAAGCGTAAGGTCACTGCAGGGCCAGGATCGGCGAGTAGTTATTGATCTGGTCGAGAGAGTCGTTCAGCACGATGCCGTCATGTTGCACCCACGCATGGGCCGAAAATGGATCCGATCGCGCACCGATGACCAGAACCGCAGTTACGCCGTGAGTACGCAGGACAGTAAACATCGCCAGCGACCGAACTAGACATCGGTCCGTCCGACCAAGAATGAGCGCGGTCTGGTCAAACGCGGATGCCCAACGGTCTATCTCAAGCTGAGCCGCCTCCTCGTCGATCCCTTTGACGCCGCGAGACATGCCAGAGCGTTTGAGCACGGACGATAAGGGGAACACCCTCAACTGCAACGAAGTATGCAATTCCCAATACAACGCAACCAGGAACTGCCAGAACCGAAAGGAGCCGTGATTGCGCATCGAGGTATCGCTGCTTGCAAGCTCGAGCCCCGAGTTATTAAAAGTACAGTCTGACGTCGTTGCTTCTAGGAGGTACCCGGCCTTGATAAGCGATGACAAAGCCACCTCAGCTCCGGCAAATGCCTCGCCGTTCCGATCTAGGAGTTGTCTGAAGGCTTGAGTGCATGTCGAGGGCAGCGCGAAGTAGCGATTCTTGGGAAGATCAAGGAAGATCACATCTTGTCCCGCGATGCAGTGATAAAGACCTTCCCTCAACTGATAGCGCATTTAAAACGTCCTCCGTAGAATGTGGCGCGCGCCGTGGACGGCGCGCGCCACCGCCTTCAGTCGTCCTCCAGCCCGATTCCGGTCTGCTGCCGCTGAAGGATGCTGTCGTCGCCGCTCACCTGTCCGCCCTTGGTCTCGGCGACCACCGAGCCGAGGTCGATCAGTTCGTCGACGTTACGATCGCCATTCCGTTCCATGACACTTCTCCTCTTCAACAACCGCGAGAGCTCGCGGCAGTTTGAAGGTAGCCGCGTTGCGCATCATCATGGGGCGAATATATCGCGACAGGTTGGCGCGATATTCTGGGGTAGACGGCGAAGCGCTCGTTCGCGAAAAGCTGACGCGTCGGCTCTTATGCTAACTCATTGAACTTATTTATTTATAGTGACATACTTCCCGTCTGGATAATATGTTGTTGATGGCAAATTTTCCTCAGGTGGTATGCTTCTATTCTTCTTCGCAAAGCTCTTCGGAAATCGGCTACCTGAGGGCTGGTCAGAGCCGAAAGTTCCCGTTCGGCAATCTCCGGTTCGCTGGCATCTGCAATTCTCGTGTAGTGGAGCCGCTCGTTCAAACGACGAACGTAGATTGATGCTTGGCTATTCCCCCCTGCATCCGCCAACGATGTGAAAATCTCCATTGCCCGCGACGCCAGAGCGACCGCGGAGGGATCCTCGGCCATATTCGAATATTGCTGAAGGGCACGTCGCAGCGCAGGTTCTCTCAGACCGGACATACACGCCATTATCAGCTGCATGTGCCACCTAAGAAGCTCTATGAGTTCAAGAGGCTCAGGGATCGGAATTAAGAATCCCCCATCTCCATGGTGCATGAAAAGTCCCTCACCGACGAAGATGAAGGCGGCCTCGCGAACGGGGGTCTTGCTTGAGTGATGCCGGTTGGCGAGGTCCTGGATGTCGATCCGTTTGCCCGGGACGAAATGGCCGGCCAGGTAGTCGGCCTTCAGGCCGAGATAGACACGCTCCTGTAGCGGAGTGTCCATTGCCGACATCATAGCCCCGGTCCTGCCGGGACCGGAGGACTCGTCCACGCCGGGGTGAGAGCCTGGGTCAGGCGATCCAAATTTCGCTGCGCAATCATTTCGATGCACAGTCGCTCGAGATCGCTGAGGTCGCCCATCGCGAGCTGCCGCGGAAAGCACATCTTCTGGCCCGCGAAGAGAAGTGGGATGAGGATATGGCCCGTCGACAGCTCCAGTCGATAGGCGCAGGCCAGATGGTCATCCAGTCGAGAGCGCGGGTTACCGGCTTCGATCTCGCGAAGCCAGCGCACACCCATGCCGAGCTCGCGCGCCAGATCGCGTTGCGTCAGGTGTCGCTTCTTCCGTGCCTCTTCTATTTGCCGCCCCGACTGTACTTTGACGTACAGCAGCGGACTTTCAGCAACGGAAGTCGCCAATTGATGCGACATATCCGCGTCTCCTTACGGGAGATACCGCCCGCCAAGGCAATTCCATAGGTCGAACGCTAAGGTGTACTTACCACCACTGTCAAACGGAACCTCGGCCAACTTGTCGTGATTTACCCAACAAGATCATTGGTATCGCGTGAAGCCGGCGTTCTTGCTCCCGATTGCAGGGCGCGATCAAAAGCGCGCAGCAGTGCTGTCTGGTCCGCCTTTGTGATCTGTAGGAGCGCCAAGATGTAGATTGTGCCGAGAGTGGGCTGCCTAGCCTCAGGCGTGTCCTTCTGGACGCGCTCGGTGATGCTGGTTGCAATATCCCAGAGCTGACTAGAAGCCCCGACGTGGTGCTCTGCCCCTCCGCCGAGGAAACTCAACTGCTGCCCTTTCAACTGATCGATGATCTCATCCGTGGGCATGCTGTTCAGATACTCGATCGCGACGTGGAGCGTGGTTCCCCAGGCGATAAGCGACCGGGTGGCGCGAATCAGGTGGCAATGCGAATCGATCAGGACGTCCAATCCGGCCGGTGAAAGCCGGAGCTTAAAGCTGCGTCGTGCTCGACCCATCGCCTTCTTCTCCTGCCAAAACTGGCGCTCAAACACCCGTCCGGGACCCCAAATGGGTGCTTTTCCACGACGAAGCGAGGCACAAGCGGCACTATAATGCCGCTTGTGCCAAACCCTGTTCTTTCCAGCGCGCATCAGCTCCATTGACCAGGTTTGCTTCTCTTATGCTTTGTTTCGCCGCTTCGGCACTTCAGTGCCCTGCCTATTGCGGCGGGCTTTCGTGATGGTCATTGCTCGGGACGCACCGGATCGGCGGAGACTACGACCCTAAGTCCCAGTTCCACCGCACCGGATTAGCCAAACCCCGAACCCAAGCGCCTCGCGGCGCCACGAGGAGACGCGTGCCATGGACTTTCCATGCTCCCCGCCCATGCTTGCAGGAGCACTTCTGCTGGCCGTCGGCGCCAACCCTGCCAACGCCCAGACCTATCGTCCCGACGCCGAAGGTTACCCTTGCGCCCGCACCGCCCAGCTCGCGGTCGTCCAGAGCGAGACCGGCTTCTCAATCCGCGAAAAGGCCGACCGCGCCGCGCCTCCCCCGGCGCCGGCGCCTCTGCCGGCGGCGATCAAGCTCGGAAACTCGCTCACTCTCGACAGCCGAATTTTCGCGCGCACCTCCCTCGTTCGTCCGGAGTCCACCGATGTCCCGCAGCGGTAACCTGATCCTGGCTGCGCTACTTTGCGCCTCGGCCCCCGCCTATGCGCAAGAGAACAGCGCCGAGCCGCTCACGGCGGCTGCTGCGGAAGCTCAGCGTCAATTGCGCCAGACCTTCACCAATCTGACCTTCGAGGACTTCGGTCCGGCGCCTGTCAGCGGTCCGATATATCAGGCTATTGCGGGTGGACGAGTCATCTATTTCGCGCCGGAGAGCGAGCATCTTCTCTTCGCGGCGGTCTACGACAAGAACGGGGTCAACCTGACGGCGCTGGCGCTGGACGCAAGCGCCAGGAAGCGACTGAGCGCGATCAATCCCGCCGAGGCCCTTGTGGTAGGGCCTCCAGGGGCGCCCAAGGTCATCGAGTTCACCGATCCCGACTGCCCCTATTGCCAGGCGCTCGAACGCTTCTGGCTGGCCAAGGAAGCCGAGGGGAAACCGGTCCAGCGCCTCATCTACTTCGTGAGCGGTATTCACCCGCAGGCGGCAGCAAAAGCCGAGCATATCCTCTGCTCCCCGGACCAGCTGGCGGCCTTCAAATCCGTCTACGCCGGTGCTCAGCCTGCCACGCTGCACAAATGCCGCCCCGGCGCCGAAAAGGTCGCCCGCGACGCCGATACCGTCCGCAAGATGGGCGTCTCCGGCACGCCGACCCTATTCGTGGACGGCAAGCTCATCTCGGGCTTCCAGCAAGCGGAACTCGAAGCCTTTCTCGAGACCGAGGCGAAGAAAGGCCAGTCCAGCCCCTGAAGGCGAAGCTTTCGAACTTTGGCGGACCTCGCCCGTGCGCGCGCTCGCCATTGCGCCCGCGCGAGGACCGGAATGCCGGCGGGAGCGCACCTCCAGGAGTCGTCCAGCGCCATCGCCGGCCGGACACGACGACCATCGGTACCGGCAAGCATGATCCGGACGGCTCCATTGACGACAAGGAGACTGCATATGTTGACTCTGATCCGGGGAAGGACGTTCCGCACGATCGACGCGGCTGTCCTTTTCCTCCTGGCCGCGTTCGCTGCTGCCGGTGTGGCCCATGCGTTCGCGGCACCCGCCGTCGGCGACCTGGGCTACGACATCTACGACATCGTCGTGAACCAGGGAGTCAAGGGACCGCTCGGCTTCGTGGGCGGCGTCGCCGCCTTCCTGTTCGGTGTCTCGCGGCTTTTCTCGAACATCATGATCGGCATCCCGACGATCGTGGCGGCGGTCTGCCTCATCAAGGCGGATTCGATCCTCCAGACCTTCGGCATGGTGATCTGAAGACAGGTCGGGCCGCCGGCCCGCCGGCGCCCGTCCATCGGAACGGAGGGTGATGGTCACCTTCCGGAGACCACGCTCAGCAGCGTGGTGAAGCAAGGGAGAAGGGCGTGGACGAACGTCTACCGCAATTCCTGCATCGGCCGGTCCAGATCCTCTGGTTCGACAGTCAGGAATTCATCGTCGTGATGAGCGTGATCTTCGTCGCGGTCATCGTCGGCGGGATGATCGGTTGGGCACTCATCGGCGCTCTTCTCCTCTTCATTCCCTGGAAGCGGACCAAGCCGCGCGGTTTCATTCCGCACCTGGCCTGGCGCTGGGGCCTTGCCCGCTTCCGCAATTATCCGGGTCCGACCCAGACCCGCTTCTTCGAGTGAGCGCGATGGCACATCCTTTCAGGCGCAAGGCGCAGGCAGATATGATCGGCGATACGCGCCCGAGCTGGCATTTGCATCGCTACCTGCAGGGCTCCGCGAACCTTTTCGAGGAGAACAGACTCCTGAAGATCGCGATCGCGGGCCTGTTCGGCATCACCGCAGTGCTCGGCACGCTCATTTACACCTCGAACCAGAACACGCGCACGGTGATCGTGCCGTTCGGCGCGGACGGCGACCTCTATGTGACGGGCAACAAGCCCTCGGAGGGTTACCTTCGTTCGATCACATTCAACATCGTAGGACTGGCCGGAACCTATTCAGCCTATTCGGCCGACCGCCAATTCCAGGAACTGCTGCGTATCGTCCATCCCAGCGCCTACAACGGCCTGCGCGATAGCCTCAACCGCTTGCTCGACGAGCTTCGCAGCAATCCCACGCTCTCGATCGCGACCTACATCCGAAGCGACCAGCCCGTCACCTGGTCGGGCGGCGAGATACTCGTGCCCGTCGAAAAGGTCCGCGTGATCGGAGGTGTCATCCGCAAGTTCCGCGGCAATCTGCGCATCCGCTACGCGCTCGAGAACGGCCGCTTCTGGCTGACCGCCCTGCAAGAGGAGAATTTCAGTGCCGAAGTCCGGTAGTCTCGCGAGGCTTACGTGCCTCACGGGCGCGCTTGCCGCGTCCATCTCGGCCGGCAGTCCCGCCCTCGCCCAGTCGATCGCGGCGCTTCCCGACCAAACGAGCCGCATCCGCCTCTCCAACCGCGACGTCAATCACGTGGTGTGCGTCGGCGGCGAGATCGACGACGTGAAATTCTCTGCGGAAAAAGGGCTGGCGGTCGAGCGCGGTGGGTCGGACGCATGGATCAAGTTCCTGGCTCTCGAGACGGAGGATATGGGCGCGAAGACGCGCACTTATGTGACGACGCCCTCAGAATTCTTCGTCTCCTGCAACGGCGCGATCTATCCGCTCTACGCCGAGCCGGCCGACATCCCAGCCCAGACGGTGACGCTTGTGCCCGGCGGCGCGCAGCGCGCCCGCTCCAACGACGCGCTGCTTGGCCCGCTCGTCGAGGAAGAGCGCGCGGTCGGCATTGCGCTGGCGATCCTCCAGGACCGGGTGCCCGCTTCCTTTTCCGAGGTGGCGCCCTCCAGGGATCGACTGATCCTTGCCAGCCTGCCTGGTGCATCGCTCAGCGAGCGACGGCGGCTCGAGGTCGAGGGGATGGGACTCTCGGTGAGCGAATATCTGGTGCGCGCGAACGCGACGATGGCGCTCGATGAGCGCGATTTCCTGGACGCGGTGCTCGGCGCCGACATTTTCGCGATCACGATCGATCGGCTGACGCTGGGGCCAAACGAGACCGCGCGGCTGATCGTCGTCCGCCGGAGTGCCCAGCAATGAGCGCGTCCCAGGAATCCCCGGAAGGGCAGTCCGCCGCCACGCCACGCCCCGCCGCGGAAGGAAGCGAAAATGCGCCGCCCGTTCGACCCGCGCTTCTGGATCTTCCGGCGCAATGGGCAAAGCTTACATCGGATCAGAAACTCCGCGCCAAGCAATTGGGTGTGGTTTCCTCGATCGCACTGCTCGGTCTTGGCCTCTACACGGCGAGCCGGAGTGGACAGGAGGAAGCGCCCAAGGCGCCCCAGGCTTCCAATCTCGACATGGGCGCGGGCCTTCGCGGCGACAGCCTCGAGGTCAAGCTGCGCGGTGACCTCCAGAAGATCCTCGACGGACAGACCCTGCTCGGAGATCGGGTGACCGCGATCGAGGAAGGCAAGGTGGTCCCGGGTGCCGCCAGCTCCGGCCACGCCCAAAGCGCGGGCGGCGACGGAGACCTGCCGCCTGCCCTTCCCGGCGAAGCCCCGGCCTATCCGCCCGCTCCGCCCGAGGCCAGGGGCGCGGCCGACGAAATACCTGCGCCGCCTAGTGCTCCCGCGGCACCACCCGCCCCGCCTGCGCCGCCGACGGAACGGCAGGTCGGCGCGATCGGCGCGGCGACCGCGACGCAAGCGACGGAGGGAGGCGCGGGCGGCGGGGCAGCGTCAAAAAAAGGGAATCGGACGATCTATTTGCCACCTGGTTTCATGAAGGCGCGGCTGCTGACCGGTATCGACGCGCTGGCAAGCCGGGACGCGACCAGTAATCCCGAACCGATCATCGCCCGGGTCCAGGCGCCCGCTGTCCTGCCCAACGAGGTAAAGGCCAATCTCGCCGGCTGCTTCGTCATCGGCAATGCGACCGGGAGCCTCGCCAAAGAGCGGGTCGAGATCCAGCTCGTCTCGATCTCGTGCGTCGACTTCGAAAGCCATGCGGTGGTCGACCAGGCGATCAAGGGCTTCTTCGTCGACGCCGACGGCAAGAAAGGGCTGTCCGGCAAGGTGGTGACTCGGGCCGGCGCGACGCTCGCGCGCTCATTCATCGCCGGCACGATCGCCGGCATCTCACAGTCGGTCGAAGGCACGTTTGGCAGCCTTTCGACATCGGCGCTCGGCAGCGTGCGCAGTCTCGACGCGGGCGATGCCGTCAAGTCGGGTGTTGCCGGCGGGCTCTCGAAATCGTCGGACAAGCTTACCGACTTCTATCTCGATCTCGCCCGCCAGGCGGGTCCGGTCGTCGAAGTCGGCGCCGCGAAGGATGTCGTGGTCGTCATCCAGGAGGGCCTCGCCCTCGAGATCAAGCCATCGGTCGGAGCCAAGTTCTGATGCGACGCTCCCCTCACTCCATAGGAGGTTTCGCCATGCCCTTGCTGGCTCACCAGTCCTTCCACAGGACTTTGCTATGTCTAAGCCTCCTCGTAGGCCTCAGCGGATGCGCGACGGTCGGTTCGATGATGTCGCCCTATTCGGAGAAATTCTCCTGCAAGAATGACGATCACGGCCAATGCATCCATCCGGACCAAGCTTATGCCGATGCGGTCGCTGGGGTCGCCTCAAAGTCGGATTCCAAGGTCACCAATGACCGGGCGATGCTGCGCGGCGCGGAAGCTGGTCGAGGGCGCGAGAGATCGCGGGGCGAAAGCGGCGCCAGTGCCTATGGCAGCTATCGCGATAGCGTCTATCGCGAATTGAAAGGCCTGGTCGAGGCGCCAGTCACGCCGATGCTGAAGCCCGCGCGGACCGTGCGCACGCTGATCCTGCCCTATGCCGATCGTCAGCGTCCCGATCGCCTCTACATGCCGCGGTACGTCTACTCGGTGGTCGACAAGCCGGTCTGGGTCGTGGGTGGTGCGCTCGTCGGCGCGCCGGATCGCGCGTCGCAAGCGCCGATCCTCGGCCAGGTGCGCGATTCCGCCGCACCCGACGGTGAAGCTGCATCGACAGAGGTCACCACGCCTGCGCCGGCGATTGCGGCGCCAGTTCCGGAACCGCGGCCATGAGCGCGTCGGCATCAAGCAGCGGCCTCACCTACGCCCGTCTTCGCAACGCCGTGCGGCGCGACAGCTTCTCGGACTATCTGCCGCTCGTCGCCTGGGAGGATGAGACCGAAGCGTTTCTCTGCATCGACGACACCTGGGGTCATGCCTGGGAGCTGGTCCCGACCGCCTATATGTTCGCCCATGTCCAGGGCGCGCTGCAGGGCCTCCTCAATATCCACTTCCCGGACGGGACGGTACTCCAGCTCCACACCTTCGCGGACCCGCTGATCGACGACGCGCTCGACGCGTTTCTCGATTTGAAGACCCGCGACGATCCGTTGATTCAAGCCTCGGCGCGCCACACCCACGCTTATCTCAGCGAAGGTCGTCATGGGCTCAAGGCCTTGCACGGCATCCCGGTCCGCAATTTCCGTACACTGCTGTCGATCAAGACACGCCGGCCGCTGGGCGAGGATCTGCGCCGGCAGGTCGAGGAGCAATTGTCGAAGCTCGGCATCCGCCGGTTGCCGCCAGAGGAGATGGTCGCCTTCTATCGGCGAATCTTCAACGGCGTCGCCGATCCGGCGCCCGGCGTCTTTGCCGACGGCTCGGAGACAGGGGCGCCGCCGATCGCCAAGCAGATCATCGATGCGGGCCCGGATCTCGTGTTCGAGGGCGCGGAGGTGTTCCTCGGCAACCAGGTCGCGCGCTGCCTCACGCCCAAGGCACCGGCGCGGCGCATCACCGCCGAACGCACCAACCGTCTGATGGGCGGCATGCGCGGCGCATCGGAAGACAGTGATCAGATCGGCGGGCCGTTCCTCTACACGCTCAACGTCCTGTTCGATCATTCGCAGTTCGAGATCCACAAGCGCGCGCAGATCCTCTCCGCGCAGAAGGCGGCGGGCAGCTTTGCGGTCGAGGTCGGCAAGCAGATCGAGGAGATCGGCTGGATCCTGGACGAGGCGGGCAACAGCAAGTTCGTCCGCGTGATCCCGACGATCTGGGTGTTCGGCCGCGACCGCGCGCATGCCCGCGACCTTGCCGCACGCGCCAAGCGCCTGTGGGAAGGCGAACCCCTGCCCTTCTCGATGCAGGAAGAGAGCTATCTCAACCCTACGCTGCTGGTGATGAGCCTGCCGTTCGGGCTCTACCCCGACCGAACCACGCTGCGGCTGCTGGAGCGCGATTTCCGCATGCCGGTGAAGGCGGCGGTGCTGATGGCGCCGATCCAGACCGATTTCCGCGGCGGCGGTCGTCCGGCGCTTCTCTATACGGGCCGCAAGGGCCAGCTCGTCACGCTCGATCTCTTCGACCCCAGGATCAACAACTACAACTTCATCGTCTCGGCCGAGAGCGGCGCGGGCAAGAGTTTCCTGCTCAACAATCTCTGCCAGCAATATTACGCCAATGGGGCACTGATCCGGATCATCGATATCGGCGGGAGCTACAGGAAGCTCTGCACGCTCTGCTCTGGCCGCTATATCGACATCGGCGAAGAGCATCTGGTTCTAAATCCCTTCGATATGGGGCTCGCGCTCGACGGCGACGACAAGCAGTCGGCGATCACCATGGCGGTCGCGATCGTCGCCGAGATGGCGAACGCATCGACCCGCAAGGGCGTCACCACATCGGAGTGGAACCTCCTCAAGTCCGCTGTCCAATGGACGATCGACACAGAGAGGGCCGATCATGGCATCGACGCCGTGCGCGAATGGCTCGGCACCTATCCCTCGCTCGTCGAGGCCGATCTCGACCGCGTCGACCATCTCGTGCCGACGGCGCGCGAACTGGCTTTCAATCTGCGGGATTTCGGTTCGGGCGGCGCCTATGGCCATTATTTCAACGGCCCCTCGACCCTCGACATCCGCAACGACGAATTCGTGGTGCTCGAGCTCGAGCGCCTCAAGGCGATGCCCGACCTCTTCAACGTCGTCGTCATGGTCGTGGTCAACGCGGTCACGCAGGAACTCTACCTCTCCGCGCGTGACAAGCCCCGATTCGTGCTGTGCGAAGAAGCCGCTCAGTTCATGACGAGCACCGATGGGCAGGACCTCTCGCGCCTGGCAGAGGCTTTCGGCCAGGGATATCGGCGCGCCCGCAAATATCGCGGTTCGTTCGGTATCGTGCTGCAGTCGATTAACGACCTCATGCTGTTCGGCGGAACCGGACAGGTCATCCTCGAAAATGCCGCGACGCGCTTCCTGCTCCAGGGCTCGACCTATGACCGCGCGGTCGACAACAAGATCCTCGACTATTCGGGGTTCGTCCTCGACCTCCTGAAGTCGGTCCGCAACTCGAAGCCCAACTATTCCGAGGTGTTCATCGACTCGCCGCTGGGCCTCGGCATCGCGCGACTGGTGGTCGATCCCTTCTCCTACTGGATCAACACTTCCGCGCCCGAGGAAGTCGCCGCCTTCGAGGCGCTGATGCGCCAAGGCCTCTCGCCGCTCGAAGCCGTGTGCCGCCTGGCCGGTGTCGACCCCTCGGAAATCCTAGGTACGCCGGCCGTGTCCGGCCTCGCGGGAGCATGAGGGTCATGGGACGCTATAGGCCGCACCCCGATCAGCTGCCGCTCAACTGGTCCGATAACGAAGCCATCGAAGTAATCGTCGAGCAGCGTCTTGCCGAGCGGTTCGAAGCGGAATCCTTCCAGTGGCGCTTCCGGCTCGTGATAATCGAGACGGCGACGATGGGTCTGCTTGTGCTCGTCGCCGGGCTGTTCCTCAAGCAACCGACCATGATGGTGCTGCGCGCTTCGCTCATCGTCGCCGCGTCCTGCCTCGCGACCGGCCTCCTGCTGCTCAGCCTCTCGGCGGGCACCGCGAAGCTCATGAGCCGCCTGCGCCGGAGGATCGGCAAATGAACGGCCTTACCTCTTCCGCGCCGTCACAATCGGCGATCCGGCTCACGGTCAGCGGCTTCCTGCTCATGCTGATCCAGAGCACGCTCCTGTTGATGTCCCCAACGCTCGGTGACGACGCGGGCATGCTGATCTGTTTTCTGACGCCGCTCGCGCTTTCTGCCTTCGTTGCGGCCCTCATCGGCATTCCCGAGCCCCCCGAGGGGCATTGGAGGCAGCGCCATGGCCGCTGATCTGCTCTGCCGGGTCCATCACGGCCCCATCTTCCTGGTGCTCCTGACGGGCAATGCGCTGGCCGTTGCGGCCGCGATCGCCGCCGCACCGATCGCGGGCGGCGCCCAATCGCGCAGCACAATCGGCCGGACCTGGCCGATCGCGGAGCCTGATGCGCTCGCCGAAATCGAGGCCAAAGTCGCCACGCTGCCGCGCAACATGAGCAAGGCGTTCGGCCCGCGCGCCAAATGGAGCGCGCTCAAGGCAGCCTCGCTGGGCGTCGCCAACGCCGACCGAGTTCGCAGTGTCGTGCCCTTCCACACGCTCGATTTCGACATCACGCTGCCGGATGGCAAGACGCTTTACCCGAAGGGCTTCACCTTCAATCCGCTGACCTATGTGAGGCTGCCGCAACGCCTTGTCGTCGTGCATCCGCGCGACCTTGGCTGGGCGCTCCGCAATGCTCGGGGGAGCGATTTCATCCTGCTTTCGGCGCTCGGCGGGCAGAGTGGCGACGCGATCGATCTGAGCGAAAAGACGGGCCGGGCGATCTACATCCTCGAGGAGCGGGTCAAGCAGCGGCTCGGTCTCACCGTCGCGCCGGTCATCGTCAAGCAGTCGGGCACGCGCCTCGTCCTCACCGAATTTGGGCCGAAAAGCCGAGCTTCAGCGACGGGAGGGGCGCAATGATCGGCCGTCTTCCCTTCTTCGTCACGGGACTGGTTATCGGTCTTCTCCTGACGCTCGCCTGGCCGAGCCAGGCCCATGCCTCAAAATGCGAGGCCGGCACGGTCTTCAACCCCATCACCAAGGTGCGCTGGACCTGTATCTTTCCGATCACCGTGGGCGGTATCCGGGTCGGCAGCTTCGACAAGCTCGACAAGGCGCTCGACGCCCAATCCGCGTCCAAGCCCTTGTGTGCCTGCCGCAAGGGCATCCAGTTCTGGTTCGGGGTCAAGGTCTCCTATTGGTCACCGAACCGGATGGTCGACATCGTGACCGAACCGGGCTGCATGATGGCGCTCGGCGCGGATCTCCTGCCGACCGGCGGGAAGCTGCAAGGCAGCCAGTCGTCGATCTCGGACGGCACCAACACCCGCAAGATGTTCGCGCAGATGCACTATTATATCTCGCCGGTCTGGGCGATGCTCGACATGTTCACGGACCTGCCGTGCCTCGAGAATGACGGCTTCGACGTCGCCATGATCACCGAGGTGTTGCCGACCTGGCAGTCGGGGACGCTCGGCGCGATCATCCAGCCCGAGGGCATCCTTTTCGGCAATCCCGCCGCCGGTCTCGCCTGCATGGGCGATAGCGCCGCGGCAGCTGCGGGCAAGGTGATCGACCCTTTGTTCTGGTGCATGGGGTCGTGGGGAGCGACCTATCCGATCGCTGGAGACATCCATTTCGACGACAGCGTCGAGGCTTGGGCGGGGCTCGCCGCGCGCGGCGTCTTCATGATGGGACGGCTCGGCGCGCTCACGATCAGCTCGGCCGACGGTTGTTCCTTCGTGCCCCAGCCCATCTGGACCAAGTCCCGTTACAAGCTCCAGATCATGGAGCCGGTCAAGGGCGGCAAGTGCGTCAATATCGGCCGCCCGGGCGCGCTTTGGTCGTCGGCCAAGCATGCGCCGGGCAAGGACAACGCTCAATTCATGCTCTTCGAAAAGGTGATCTGCTGCGCCGGGATACCGGTGCCATGAGCAGGTTGCTTCCCCCGGTTCCCGCGCGAGACAGCCGTCCATTCCGGAGGTCTGTTCGCCAAGGCCCCTACGGCCGATGGCTGGGGCGCGGGACCGGAGCGGCGTCGCTATGCCCCCCTGGCGGCGCCGCTCCACCCCCGGCCAGCGCGGCCGCATCGCTCCCCCGATGGGATCGGCGTTTCCTCTGCGCCTGTTCCCTCATCGCGACCGCGCTGGCCATTCCGCTCACCTCGCCCGCCGGGGCGCAGACGATGGAAGAACGCGCGCGCGCCGCAGCCGAAGCGTTGCGCGCGAAGACCAGCGATAGCGACACGCTTCAGCAGAACTATGTGACGCCGGGCCTCGCCGGCCAGCAGATATCGACCGTCGACAACAGTCGCACGTTCGCGCCGAACATCGCGTGCCAGAAAACCGCGACGATGCTGGAGGTGCTGGTGCAACCGGCGTCGAGCGGTGATCTCGGCAAAGTCACCGTCGCACGCGACACCGATCTCGACGGCACTGTCGATAGCACGGCGAACCTTCCTGTGCCGGTGTCGGGCATCTGTGCGAACGGGGTCGTCTCCTGCCAGCCCGGCACCTGGAATGGTTGCAGCTTCTATCGCTGGGAGGTCGATACAGCCAAGGCGCTCAAGCTGACTTCGGTCGATATGCCAAAGCTCGCCGGCTGCTATTGTCTCAACAATAGCTGCGGCACGAACCTCGCCTGGGGCAATATGGCCTCGGTGCTGCGCGACCTTGGCGGCGGGATGATCGGCGCGCTCACCACGGCCGACCCGCGTTATGGCGTGGCCGAGGCGGTGATCGATGGTCCCTCCATCCGCTATGTCGGCGCACAATCGACAGCCTGCTCGGCCAACCCCGACTTGCCCCAGACCGCCTATCGCGCCAATCCCGCGACGATCGCGTCGGATGCCTATGCCGCGTCCACGGGCAACTCCGTGTTCCAGGCACTCAAGGGATCGGCGATCGGCACCGGCACGGCGCTCCAATATCGCCATTGCTCGATCGAGCGGCGTGTGACCGTGTTGAAGCCCGGCGCCGAGGATATCATCAGCCGAACCGCGGGCGGTTATTCGACGATACAAAACGGTTCGTCCTTCGATTTCCTGATGGGCTCACCGGCGGACAACAGCCTGGCCGGAGGAAGCTGCACGCTCATCGACTTCCGCATGACTCTGCATGTGAACGCCCCCGACAGCATCGTCGACGCGCGGCTTGCTCAGTTCTTCGCCGACGATTGGGCGCAGGTGCGGATCGATGGGCAGCTGATCGGCTCGGGTCCGTCCGCCTGGACCACGCTCGGACTTCCGCCGAGCAAATGCGAGCTCAAGAAGACCTTCTATTCCTACCCGAACCTCGATCTGCGGCCCTATCTGACCGCCGGTGATCATGAGATCTGGCTGCGCGTCGCAGTCGCATCGGGCGGCGAAGGCTTCGCGCAGGTCCATGTCGACCTCGACAACAGCTGTAAGACGCTGGAGCAGGTCGTCGACGGTTGCGGAGCGATCGCCTCCGATCCGCAATGCAAGCTCGACAGCGAGCTGGTCGATGGTGTGCAGACCTGGATCAACGGCGTCGCGACCGGGCTGCGCCCCCTCCCCCAGACCCGCATTTTGGGCGGGCCGAGCTGCCCGACACAACTCACGCGCGACTTCTTCCTGAAGGACCGCACCTACCGGTGCGCGGTCGATGACATCGCGCAGCCCGACATGAGCCGCGGCGCCTATATCATCGACCATTCGACCGAGACTCTGCTGGCCGACCGGACGCTCCAGAGCGACGGAAGCTACGCGACATCGACGCGGGCCTTCGCCCTTCCCGATCGCGGCTCGGTGCCGGCCTGCGAGCCCGTGTGCAAGACCCGCGCACCCAAGGCCAATAGCGAGGCAGCGCCCGATGGCGTCGTGGGCGCGAAGCAAAATGTGCCCACAGGCTACGACACCTTCTTCCACGCCTGCACTTCGAACAATCAATGCCCGGCTGGCCCGGGTGAGGAAGTCATCTCGGCCTGCGGATGCCTCGACGATTTTCCCGAAGCGGTGGTGATGATGCAGACCGTCCGCCTCGCCGGCGCCGACATGGTCTGCACGGGGAGCGTGCAATGATGGGCCTCCCGACAACGAGATACTGGTATCTGGACCCGCGCGGTGCCGCGCTCGCACTGGTGCTCGGCATGGGGTTCGCGCTCGTCTGCCCCAGTGCCGCCAGGGCGCAGCAGATCTGCGCGGCGGATCTCAACAATAACGGCGATGCGGCCGATGAAGGTGAGCAGGCGAGCTGCCGTTCCACCACCAGCGGCGCTTGGGCTTGCCCGATCCAGGAGGTCGCCTGCGTCGCGGATGCGATGGGCCAATATAGCTGCCCGGTCGGCCCGCAATATGCTTGCCTCGTAAAGACTGAGGGTGGCGCGCCGGCCTGCTCGCCCAATCAGTGTGCCGATCTCGCGACCAATCCCATCGTGGATGAGCCGCCGATGGACGATCCAGGCACCGCGCCGGACGGCGGCGTCGATGCCGACGGCAATTGCCTGGGAAAGATCGAGATATTCTCGGGACGCGGAGTGCGGTGCCGGCCCGCCGGGCTTTCGACCACCTTCGCGAACTGCTGCAAGGACAAGGGCAAGATCGTGAAGGACGGGATGGGTTCTTCCATCTCGTCGATCGGTACCAAGATCGCGGTCGCGAAGGGCGTGTTCACGGGCATGAAGGCTGCCTATGTCGCCTTCAAGGCCGGTGCGACCGCGAGCCAGGCCGCGAGTGCCGGCGCCAACGCCCTGATCGTCGGCCTCGACCCCACCTCGATCGCCGTCAGCCTGGCGATCAACTTCATGATGGAGTTCCTGTTCGCGGGTTGCGACCAGCAGGACATGGAGACGGCGATGCTGCGCTCGTCAGGCATGTGCCACGAGATCGGCAGCTACTGCACCTCGAGCTTCCTTGGCGTCTGCCTGCAGCAGGCCCGTGGCCATTGCTGCTTCAACACCAAGCTCGGCCGAATCATCCAGGAACAGGGCCGTCCCCAGCTCAAGGCCTTCAACGGCAACCTGTGGGGCACGGCCAAGAAGCCGATGTGTCGCGGGTTCACGCCGGAGGAGTTCCAGGCGCTCGATTTCAGCAAGATGGATCTCTCCGAATATTATGCGGACATCGAAGCCCGCGCCCAATCCGAAATCCAAATCGACATGGGGGAGCGCATCGATGCGTATCTCAAAGCGGTCAATCCATAGCGCCTGCATGGGCCTGCTGTTGGGCGTGGCGACGGCCGCGCTCGCGCAGAGCGTCGCGAGTGACGCCCCTCGCGGCGCTGCGAGGCAGTCCGCCGCGGACCAAGGCCAAGCGAGCATGAACCGGCTGGAGCGCGCGGTCTCCCGCGGCAAGAACGATGCGGCGCAACTTCCCGAGCCCAGGCTTCCGCGGACCGACGACCCCGCCGATCGAAGGCGCGCGTTCGACGGCCTGCACAAGCGACTTCCCGAGCCGGACATGGAAGCACGCGCTCGCGCAGCGCAGGCGCGCGGCGAGGCAAGTCTCGCGGCCGAGCGTGAGCGGCAGGCCAAGGCGCTGCGTCGGGCGCTCGGGCTAGAGCCGGCGGAAGAGCTGGCGCTCGCCAAAGCTGCGCCGCCGGTGGCCGCAGCGGGATGGGTGCCGGTCCTGTTTGTGTCCTCGTCCATGCCGATTTCGACACTGCGCAATTATGCCGTCCAGCTCGAAAAGGTTCGAGGCGTCATGGCATTCCGCGGGGTGCCCGGCGGTCTCAGGAAGATGGGCCCGATGGCGAAGCTGACGGCGCAAATCCTTAGGCTTGACCCGGGTTGCGAGGGCCCGAACTGCGTGATGCGCGACGTGCAGATCATCATCGATCCGATCGTGTTTCGCCAACATGGGATCGCCCAGGTTCCGGCGCTCGCGATGATCCCGGGCGATCCGACCCAGGCCTATTGCGAGCGCGACGAGGAAAGCCCCCGCGCGACCCATGTCGTCTTCGGCGACAGCGCGCTTTCGGGAATGTTCGAAGAATATGCCCGTCTCGGGGGGAAGGAGGAGGTGAGCCATGCTCAGGCTCTTGCTCGCGCTCGCTAGGGCGATCGCCGGCCTGTGGCCGCGTCTGCGCCGATTGCCGCGCAAAGCGGCGGTGGCGCTGGGCGCACCCGGCCCTGACGCACCGGCGCGACCCGAACGCCTGTGGCTGGCAATGCTGGTCGTCCTGCCCCCTGCGCTGTTCGCGGCGCTCGTCGTCCCGCAGGTCACTCTGGTCATGTCGCCGTCGATCGAGGCTTTCGCGGTGCACAAGAGCCCGGGGCCGATTGCACGCGGCGACTATGTCATGTTCACGCTTCATCACCCGATCGCCGGGCCAAAGCCGGTGTCCGTCACCAAGCATGCACTCTGCATGGCCGGCGACCGGCTGACGATGTTCGAGACCCCCTCGCCCCTCATCCCTCGTAGCAGAGACGGTCATTATTATTGCAACGGCGTGCTCCTGGGCGTGAGCCTTCCGCAAGCCCATAACGGGATGAAGCTCGAGCATATGAGCTGGAGCGGAATCATTCCGCCCGGCATGGTCTATGTGGGTTCGACGCATCCGCGCGGATTCGACAGCCGTTATTTCGGACTCCTCCCGATCGCGCGTCTCACCCGCATGGAGCGCATCCTGTGACCGCGCGCGATCAACGGACGCTCGCCGAGCAAATCCCGCAGCGGAGTGACTCTGGCGATCTTCAGGAGGCTGTGATCGCCCCTACGCAATGCGGCGTATCGTCAGTCTTGCAAGGCCCGGACGGCCTCGATGGGCATCAGGAGAACGCGCTCTCCCAACGGCGAGGTGATGAAGCCATGCCGTTCGTAAAAGCCCACGGCATCGTCGTCGATCGCGTGTACGATGACGGCGCGAACGCCGGCGATCTCCGAGGCGGCCGCGCAGCGGCGGAGCGCGTCGGCGAGCAGATCGGGACCCAAGCCAAGCCCCTGGAAGGCGGAATCGACGGCCAGCCTTGCGATGAGAAGGAGAGGCACCTTGTCCGGCATGCCCTTTCGCAGCTTTGCCGTGGGCAGCGCCGCACGCTCCTCCATCGCGGTCGTGATCGTATAATAGCCCACAACTTGACTGGGCCGGTCAGCACCGCACACGACGTAGGTGCGGGCCGAAGCGCCTTCACTGGCGAGCGCGCGCTCGTTGAGCCAAAGATCGAGCGAGGCATGCCGTCCATTGCGGAACGCATCGACATCATGGTCGAAGTTCAATCGCTCAGGCGGCGTAACACGGCGCGTGGACATGGAAATGAGCGATGCGTCCGATCATCGATTCCAGAGCGGTTCGCGCTTCATCAGTTTTTCAAGGCTAGGCGACGGCACGGCCGGCGCATCGAGAAGGCTAAGAAACTGCTCATGGCTCTCGGCATCCAGAAAGAAGGTTCGCTGATCGAGGATGGCGGCCTCGGCTTCCCGCCGCGCGCTCGCAAGCATGAACTCGGACAGTTTCTGGCCTCGCAGAGAAGCGGCGCGGCTGAGCATCGCCTTGAGCTCGGCTGCAGCCCTGATCTGGATGACATCGTCCTTACGCGCAGAGGCGCTTCGGTCGGAACGGGCGTGCTGTGCCATATCGCTAAACTCCTTGCCGACATTTGGCGATTTGCCACGACAATGTCAATACATTTGTACTTCCCTGGTCATCGGCTTGTCGTCGTGGGCTTGGCCGGGGCAGCCTTCTTCGCCGTTCCCCAATCAGTCAGTGCGCAAGGCGCGAGCCCGACTGCCGTGGCGTCCAAGCAGGGCTATTGGTGGTATCAGGCGCCGCCTGCGCCTCCCGAAAAGCCGGATGAAGCGGATGTGCTGGTGAAGCCGGTCATCCCGCCCATGGCGGAGCTGGCCACCTGGACGCCGCCGAAGATTCGCAAGCTCATCGAGCAGCAGCGGGACTATGCAGCAACGGTGCTGACGGTCGATGCCGTCGCGGATTTCTGGCGGCTTCAGGATTTTGCGCGGCGCAAGGCAAGAGCGTTCGCCGGCGTCACCCAGATCGCGATGCTGCAATATCCCGAACTCAACTCGAAGTCCGCAAATCCGATGGTGGGCGACGCGCGCTCCGAGCTGACCGCAGAGAAGGACGCCACTCGCCGGTCCTATCTGCGCGCCCATGCCGGCGAGTTCGCGCTCGTCATGTTCTCACGTTCGACCTGCGGCTATTGCCGTGTCCAGTGGCCGATCATCCAGCGCTTCCAGGAAGAGATGGGCTGGCAGGTCACGCCCATGGATCTGGACAAGCGGCCCGACCTGAGGGAGCGGTTTGGAGTCGAGATCACACCGACGACGATGGTCATTCGCCGAGGAAGTCAGCAGCGCATGATCATCGCCTCGGGCGTCGAGGCTTATCCCAACCTCGCGCAGATGGCTTATCAAGCGGTCCGCCTGCTGCGTGGCGACATCCGGCCGGAACAGTTCATGACCGGTCCGGGGGAGGATGCGGGCTTCTTCGACGCGCTTGGCAACGGCCCGGTATCGGCGACCGATCCGCGAGCGCTCGGCGGCGATCTCGTGAAAACCTCCAGCGAGCCGAGGCCATGATGCGAGGTCTCATCCTCCTCGGCATCCCGGGCCTCGTCATCGGCATGGGCTCGGCATCCGCGCAGACCGTCAGCCGCGAGGACGCGATGCGAGCGGCGATCCACCCGGTCGGCGATGCGAAGACCCTGCAGGCTTGGCTCTCGCGCGTTCCTGTCACGCGTGACTTTCCAGATGACTTCACGACAACGCTACGCGGACATGGCGCCGCCTTCATCATCGAGATGACGACAAGCCCCGGCTGCATACCGTGCGGCGACCTCTGGACAAAGCTGGCCGCGCTGGGCGCGCGCTATGGTTGGCAGGTACGCACCATCGGCAGTCAGGAGGCGATGATCCGGTCGGGACGCCTCGGTTTGCCCTGGGTCGGGCATCCGGTCGCCTGGGTGCGGCCGATGGCGGACGATGCGCGTGTCGTGCCGGTGGCGATCGGCACCGACCATTCGCCCAATCTGGCTCGCAATCTCTATCTGGCCGCGAAGATGCTGACGGGGGTGAGGCCCGACGTCGGCGTCCGGGCCATGTCCAAGTTTACCGGCATCTTGGGGCTGTCGGCGAAGCGTGCAGGAAGGCGCTGAGCAATGGCGGCCTCGGTCCTTCCTTCGTCATCCCCAATCGTCCGGAGTCCGCCATGTTCGCTTGCCGTCGCGCCCTCGTCCGTTCGCTGATCGCCCTTGCCCTCGCGACGATCGTTGCCGCGGCTCCCGCTCACGCGCAGAGTTGGGCCGAGAGCTGGTTCGACAATGTGACCTACACGTCGCCCGGCAGCTTCCAGGACCAGACGCGGGGCTACATCACGGCCGGTGGCATGTCGGGCCGCGTCGATGTCCACAACGACTATCTCATGTCGGTCAGCCTGCCCAAGGTCCGCGCCGGCTGCGGCGGCATCGACATGTTCTTGGGCGGGATGAGTTTCCTGGATCCGGACTATCTCGTCCAGAAGCTCGAAAGCATTCTCCAGGCAGCTCCCGCGGTCGCGTTCCAGTATCTCCTCGAGACGCTCGACGAGAAGATGGGGAACATCATCTCGAAGATGGAAGCGGCGACCAATTTCCTGAACTCGATCCAGGTCAACGATTGCCGGCTCGCCAACCGCATGGTGCAGATTGCCAAGGGCGACGACAATATGTCTGGGATCATCGAGGAGATGACCGGTTATCGCTCGGTCAAGCAAGGGTTCGCAAAGAGCTACCAGCAGAGCCGCGAGAAGATCGAGGCCAACAACAACAATCCCACCGAGGATTTGAAGGACGCGCTCGCCAACTGCCCGGCAGAGGTGACGGACATTTTCCGCACCGGCTCGCTCCTCGCCCACGCCGCGCAGCGGGTCGGCGCCGGCGACTGGGCGAGCGTGATGCGTGCCCGGGTCGGCGACGTGTACATGCGCTGGGACGATGGCGACCGAGTGCCGCTCTTCACGGCTATCCCCCAATGCCCCGCGCAGGACACGGAAAGCGCGCAGGATTTCCTGACGGGGCGCGTCCAGCGCCGCACGCTCAATTTCCCGCCCACCGGCGCCGACTGCGCGCAGGACGGCAGCGGACGCGGTGCGCTCGTCCTGGCGCGCGAGCGCATGCAGTCGATCGCCACCAAGATCCGCACGCGCGCTGCGCTGGCGGCCGAGGAACGGCAGTTCGTGGCCAATGTCCGGACGCTTCCCGTCTATCGCATGCTCGAATGGGGTGTGCGCCAGGGCGTCGTCGACTCGGTGATCGCCGACACGGACGAACTGGTCGCGCTCACCCTCGCCTACCAGATGCTCAACGATCTCACCCGCACCATCGACTTCACGGTGACCAATGCAGAGCGTGGAGCCACGGTGGCGGGGTCGGCCGACAGCAACAACGCCAATGTCTGCCAGACGCGGATTCTGTCCAAGGGAATCGAGCAGCTACGGGATTTGAGAGACGAGGTGCTGCGCCAACGCGCCCAGATGCGCCAGAGCTACATGGCGGCTCTCAACCAGACCAATCTCTCTGCCAACTATGCCGGGCTCCTGCGCGAGCGCGATCGGGACGCCCGTGACGCTGCCGGCGCCGCAGCGCGCAACCAGTAGGATCGTCCAGATGCGTCTGCTTCCAAGGCTACTTGCCGCCCTTCCCGCCCTGTTCCTCGCTTCCCCCGCCCTGGCGGTCGACACGAGCTTCCACACCTATGACGGCTTTGCCGAGACAGTGGACGCGTTCCGTCTGGTGTCGATGATCTTCGGCGATCCGCGTTACGAGACGCTGGTGATGATCGTTGCGACGGTCGGCATCGGTCTCGGCGCGATCATCGCCAGCGTGCGCGGGACTGGCATGGGGCTGGTCGCCTTTGGCTTCCAGATTCTTATCGGTGTCGGCCTGTTCGTCGGGCTCGTCGCCACGACGGGAACGGTCCACGTCTATGACCGGGTGCGCAACGCCTATCAGCCGGTCGGCGGCGTCCCCAACCTGCTCGTGCTCGTCGCCGGCGCTACCAACATGATCGAGCGCGCGATGGTTGAGACGATCGACGACAACACGCTCGATCCCAATGCCAAGATCGAGTTCGGGGCGGGCGGGCACAGCTTCGACTTGTTCCTGAACACCGTTTCGCCGCGCGGGCCAATGACCGACGTCTTCCTGGACGCGACAATCAAGGACTATGTCCGGCAATGCTATCCGGTGGCGCGGGTGTCGGCTGCCTATGGCGTGGACGATGACCAGCTCTTCCGGACTTCGACCGACTTGCCGGCTTCCTTTGCGGCAATGGCAGGCCCCGCTACCTTCTCAACGGTCTATACCGAAGCCGATAAGGGCGGCACGACGGTCAGTTGCAGTGATGCCTGGGCGTATATTTCGGATCGCCTGTCCGACCCGGTCCTGTTCGACGGCTATACGAAGCAAATTTGCGCGCGAACCGGCTATGACACGGACAATGTCCAGCAGATGACACGATGCCGGCAACAGGTCGGAGAGATGGGCCAGATGATGCTCGGCCGGCCGCTGAGTGCGCAGGCCTTCCTGACGCACATTCTGCTCGGCAACACGGTGGGCGACGTGCTGTTCGAGGATTCACCGGCGAGTGCGGCGAGAGTCATGGCCAATCGGGCAGTCATCTCCAACGGCCTCGCAACCATGTCGGTGGCGAACGAATGGATGCCGACGATCCGCGCCACCGTGTTCGGCATCATGCTGTTCATGATCCCGATCGCGCTCCTGTTCATCCTGACGCCGATCAATCTGCGGGTCGCGAGCTTTGCGCTCGGCATGTTCGTCTTTGTGGCGCTCTGGGGCGTTATCGATGCGGGCATCTATCAGCTCACGCTCGGTCGCGCGACGGCGACGCTCGCGGAGTTGCGCTCGAACGCGCTTGCGGCCAACGCCTGGCTGCTCGCGCCTTCGGCGGCGATGAAGGCGCTGGCGATCTTCGGCAGCTTTCGCACGGCCGCGGCCGGCCTAGCCGGCGCGTTCGTCTTTACCGTGTTCCGCTTCAGCGGCAATGTGTTCACCTCCTTCACGTCGGGCTCCCTCGGCGTGGCGAGCCAAGGCACGGCCGCCGCCGCGCCCATGGGTACGGCCGAGGGACAAGCGTCTGCGCTGGAAGCGCAGGCCTCGGCTTTGGGCACCCGCTCCCGCGCCGCTGCGTCATCGAGCTTCGGCGATTTCGGGGAACGATCGACCTTCGGCGCCAACCGCGTCTTCGGTGAGGCAGGTCATATCCTTGGCCAGCGACCCGGCACCCCGGGCGGGACGGCGATGGCGCTTGGCGGCATCGAGGGCTCTCGTCAGCTTGGCAGCCTTGCGCCGGCGTTGGCTGGCCGGGATCTCGCCGACCCGGCGGTTGCGCGCGCCGTTCAGGCCAATGCCGCGACCACTGCGATCCACCAATTTGCCGAGAAGGATGCGCTCAGGAGCCTCGGGACGGGCTATTTCGGCCAGGGTGAGGCCGGCGAGAGGACGTTCGCGGCCTTCAGCCAGAACCTGGTGCAATGGCGCGCGTTCGGCGACAGCCGAGCTTACGGCATGATGATGCGGGCGGCCACGCGCCATTTTGAGCGGGCCGGCTATTCGGCGAGCGATGCCGAGCTCAAAGCCTCGGGCGTGATCGGAGAGGCCCAGGCCGATCCGACTTTAGCCAAGCTGATCGCCAACACGTTCGACCAGGAGCAGATGCTGAGGAACGACCTCACGTCGGCGCAGATCCAGGTCGGTGCGATGGAAGGGCGCCGCGACTATGCCGGCGATAATGTCGCGGGCGTCGAGCGCACCAATGTCGCGACCGAGCAGGGCTGGCGCAGCGGCAGCAATCACGGCCAGCGAGAGGCGGCTTCGATGCTCGGTCTCTCCGTTGATGAGACGGCGCGCCGGGTCGGGTTCATCAATGCGCTGTCTGGCGAGGCGAGAAGCACCGCCGTTACGCAGCTCGGGCGCGCGACGGGAAGGAACGAGGCGCAGGTCATGGCGGCCCTTGAGCGCTACAATATGGCGGTGCAGGTCGGAACCGCTGATGGCGCCACTGCCGAAGCGGGCCGCGAGGGCACCAGTGTCTACGGACGGACGGCCGAGGCGGCTGGGTACGACTTTGCCGAGCGCTCCGGCAAGCTCGATGCGCAGCGGGAAGTCGGAACCGCAGGCACGCGCGGCGCGGCGCGGATCGGCGAGCAGCGGCGTCAGGCGGAAAATTTCGGCTTTGCCGAGGGCGCGGAGGCAGCCGGCGTATCGACGCGCGAGGCAGCGCGGCTCGACAGCTTCATCCAGGCATTGAGCCGGACCGCGGGCAACCAGGTCGACATGGCCGAGGGCGGCGCCGAGGGCGTGGCCGATCGCGCGCGTAACGAACGGCTCACCTCGATCGTCGATCGGGAGCGGCTCACCCGCATGCAAAGGCTTCTGGGCGACAACGGCATCCAGCTGACCAAACGACAAATCGCGATGGACCAGAATGGCGACCTTGGCCTCAATCTCACGCCTGAGACGGCGGCGGCCATGTGGAGAGCGGGGCTCATCAACGAAAGCCAGCTGGGAGCGATCGCCAATGGCGGGCACGCCCGCTTCAGCTTCGCGCACAACGATCTCCTCGTCTCCAGCGGAACGGATTTCAGCCAATCGGCGCGCAGCGACACCAGCACGCGGTTCGAAGCCGGCAAGCAGGCGGGATCGGATACGATCGAGCATTTCATGGGCGGCGGTGCGGAAGGCCAAGCCATGCTCGCCAACTGGCTGCGCGGCGGGTTCGAGATGGACCGCAAGGGCGAATGGCGGCTGAAGCCGCAGGTCGCCGACACGCTCCAGCGTGATGTGCAGGCGATCATGGCCCAGACTGGGTGGCAGCGGTCCGTGTCACGATTGGCCCAAGATCAGACAACGATGGGAACCAACCTTGGCGTCGACGTGGGCCGGGACATCAGTGTTTCCGATACTGAAACGACTGGCGGTCGTGCCAGCACTCCGGGCCGGGGCCGGCGGGCGCCACCGGGGCCTGTCGAGAAGACAGACCGCGCCACGGTGGGACGTTTCGGTGCGAGGGTAGGCTTTGAAAGCCACGATACAGGCAGCACCAGCGAAAGCGCACAATCAAGTTTGGACATCGTCAATTATGATGTGCGGGAGTCGATTGCTGCCGCTGAGCGTGCCGCAGCGCGCTCGAGCGATCCCGCAGCCACCTTCTCCCGTGAGCTATCGAATCGTGTCTTGGGGAGCGAAGGCATGCGCAATCGCTACCTTCAGGATGCGGACAACGGGCGCGCCACATTCGATATAACCGGGCCGCTGACCTCGCTCGAGCAAAACTCTGTTCTCGCGAAAGGGAGCTTCTCGACCGATATCCAAGGTAGTCCGGGTGACGGCGACAGCACATTCAAGAAGCGTTGAATTTCCCGGTGTGAGGATTGATGTGCCCCGGGTTAGTCGGATTCAAGGGATTGCCGATCCAGAGAGGCCCAGACCGCGGGTCCGCTGGGTCGAACCCGGCGCGCCACCTTTTCGCCCAACGATCATGTTCTTCAAGAGCGCGCCTTCTGTAGAGGGCCTCTTCTTCCTCTTCGTCTGACAGTGGCGTTCCGTCGCCGGGCTGCACAAAACCGTCGAGACGCTCCCGAACATAGCCGACGCCCAGCACCATGAGCGCCGTCATCGGGAAGAACAGGATATTCAGATAACCGGCGAGCGCACTACCGTAGAGGGCTTCGAGCGAGGAAACTCGTGTCGCCGCCGCCATGCCCAGCCACCAGATCGGAATGGAAGTCCACCAAAGCTTCGCGTACCATGGCCGCCAAATCCAGGCCGACAGTCTCGGCTGGTCACTGACGCTACGGGGCTCCTGATCGTTGATGGCAGCTTCCACCGGGAATATCCCTTCCACTGCCCCATATCACAGATCGGGCCAGATTTCCACGGTCTACATAGTCGTCTCAAGGCGAGATTCGGGCGGAGCGTGACCTTTCGCCGACTATATTGCGCTCTCAACATCGGTCTTGGTGAAGTCGTCCCCTACGAAGAGGAGAGGACATCCATGCTCCCTGGCGACTTCGTAGGCGAAGCAGTCGCCAAAGTTGAGGCCGGCTGCATGAACGCCCTTTCCCCACTTGGAATAGGCCGAGGCAACGCGGTGCGCAGCGGCTGGGGTCACACTCACGATCTCGAAGCCAAGCCCGTCGATTAGGCTCACCATTTCCTCAGCGACGTTCCGTCGGGCCGAGACGATCAGAGTTTCAGCCACGGTTCCGGCGGAGATGATCAATTCATCCGCAGCCTCGATCGCATCGCTACAGGTAGCCGCATGCGGTTCATCAAGGACGATCGCCATCAGTGCAGACGTATCGACCGCGATCACGCGGGCAAACCATCGTCGCCATAGAGGAAATCCTGGCTATGCGCAGCGTCAGGACCGGTGGTTGCCTTCGCTGCTCCAGCTATCCGAGCGGCGTCGAGGAGCTTGCGGCGCGCCGTTCCATCGCTCGCCGGACGGACGGGGACCAACCTCACTGCCGGTTGTCCATGTCGCGTCAGGACAATCTCGTCTCCCGCTTCGGCCCGCCGCACCAACTCGGTCAGCTGCGCCTTGGCGTCGCTCACAGAGACTCGCATGTTGAACTCCCACTGGCCGTCGGCTACATGAATTTTTTTGGACTATTGCATGGTCCATGTCAAGATATTTGCTCAATGTCGTGGCCACGTCAGGGCATAGCTCCCTAGTCGGCGGGTACCCTGCGACTATCTGGATCAAGGTTCGTCATGTGGGCGGCCGCGCAGCAGAATGCGCCATAATCGGGCAAGCGGATGACGTTCCGGTCCGCGACGGACCCGAATGTGAAAGCTGGCAGGTGGCGGGTCTGAAGACAAATCGCCTTGAGTATCGGATCGGGAGGCAAGGCTGTTGCGCCTGCGTGAGGGCAAATCGCCTTCGCGGAACAGCGAGCCTTGGTACGAATCGTTCTTTGTGGACATCGCCGGAGTATAGTGGATGGATGTGCCGATAGAACACCTCCGCAGACCGACGCTCCCTGGCTGACATGGGAGGTCCACGGGCGGAGCCTTGCACTTAGTCATATCAGCCGTTTGCTCGCGAAGGGGCGATTGGTCTTGCGATAGCGGCTGGAGCAGTCTATAGCTGACTAGCTAGTCAGGAGATAATCAATGGGCACGGCAGTTGGCAAGACGGAAGGTGAGAAATCCGGTCCCCGCAGTACGTGGAAACTCGAAGATGCCAAGGCCCGCTTCAGCGAAGTCGTCAGGCGTGCCCAGAGCGAGGGACCGCAGCGGGTCACGGTCCGCGGCCGGGAGGCCGTAGTGGTGATGAGCGTGGACGAACTCGACCGGCTTCTGCCCAGGGATGCGGGCAAGCCTGCGTTCGTTCCGTTCCTCGAGGGCCTCGGACTCGACGGCCTCAACCTTGAGCGCGAGATCGACCGCGGGCGGGACGTCGCCTTGTGAAAGGCTGGCTGCTGGACACGCATATCGTATCTGCGTTGGCCAGCCGGAACGGTGCGCCAAGCGTCAAGGCATGGGCGACAGCGCAACCCGAGCACCGGATGTTCCTGAGCGTCCTGGCGCTCGCGGAATTCGATAAAGGCATCCACAATCTCGAGCCGGAACATCCGGATCGTTCGCGCTATATAGCGGCCCGCGACGCCCTCGCTGAACGCTTCAGCGACCGGCTCCTCTCCGTTCACGACGCCATCGTCTATCGCTGGGGCGCAATTTCGGGTGAGGTGAAGCGGCGGACGGGGCAGTCCCCGCCGGTGATCGATACGCTGCTCGCGGCAACCGCGATCGAGCACGACCTCTTCCTCGTGACGCGAAACATCAAGGATACTCGCCACAGCGGCGCCGTGATCTTCAACCCGTGGGAAGACGAGCCTTCGCGCTTCCCTCTCACATGACCCGAATGACGATGAGACGATGAAAACCGAACTCGACCATCTTCCGGTAAACAAGCGGCGCGAACTCGATCGGGTCATCCGGATCCTCTTTGAGGAGTTCGAGGACGCGCTTGGCCAGCCGACTGGGCCGCGCAAGCTTGGCCGCATCCTCAAGATCATCCTCTACGGCTCCTATGCGACCGGACGGTGGGTGCATGAGCCGCATACCGAGAGGGGCTATCGATCGGATTTCGACCTTCTCATCATCGTCAACCAGAAGGAGCTGACGGACAGAGCCGAATATTGGGAGAAGGCGGAAGAACGCCTCGACCGGGAAACCATGATCCTCAACCGCCTGCGCACGCCGGTCAATTTCATCGTTCACACGCTGCAGGAAGTGAACGATGGGCTGGCTCATGGCCGCTATTTCTTTATGGACATCGCGCGCGATGGCATTGCGCTGTATCAAGTCGACAACAGCGAACTGCACGAGCCCAAGCCCAAGACCCCGCAGCAAGCCTATGACATGGCGAAGGGTTATTTCGACCAGTGGTTCGGCCTCGCAATATCGTCACGGTTGGGCTTTCAGTTCTTCTACGACAACAAGCAATTTCCCGACGCAGCCTATAATCTTCAACAGGCGTGCGAACGCCTCTATTACTGCGTTCTTCTCGTCTACACCTTCTACTCCTCCTTATGCCGCGCGCGGCATAATGGAGATTATGCCGAGCCGTGGACTATGCCGCATATCCATGGGAAAGCCAGGATAGCTGCGGGATTCGGCGCAACCCGCTCGGCATAGTTTCACGGTTTTCTCCCCGCGGAGTCTCGGAAGCCGTTATGATCTCCGCATCCGGTGACGCAATCGGCCGTGTCCTGTGACATGGCCCACATGGTCCAAGAGCGCGCGCAGCAGCAACCGAACCTGGTCGGGCGTGAAGCCACCATCCTTTGGGGGCGGGCGGTCAACTAGATGGCGGCGATTCCATTTCCAGTAGGGTGAAAGCACCCCCGCCAACCGGGCAGTCTCGCGGCACTGGTAGCTAAACCCGCTGGCATTGGCATAGGCAAGCGATCGGTCAATGTGAAGGCCGACATAACGAGCGCACCAGGCGTCAGGAAAGCCTATGTCGAGCAAATGCGATGACAGGGCGAGTTGGGCGACGATGCCCGCAGAATAGAGAAGGTCGGGCCAGTCGCCCGGCGCTTCGGGTGAAAGGGACAGCATGAACTCTTCCGCACGCCGATAACGTTCGCGGCTCAGGTTCCGTCCTTCGCGTGTTCGCTGGAGCTGGACTGGTTGAGCACAATAGGTTCTCCACAACGCCGTCAGCGTCGCATTGCGGGAACTAGCCGCCGGCCTGACAGACAGGCTGCATTGCGTTGAGATAGGGACAAGGTCATCCATTGGTACCTCCGGTCCGCATCAGGGCGGTCACGCGGAAAGGACGAGACGGATGCGGAGCAGTCCCGAACTCCCGCACGCTAGGCGCGGGAGCCGCCGGAGCTGGTAACATGCCAGAGACATGCGCCGCCGCCTTTCACCCGAAGGTTTGGACATGCGCGACGGCACCCCGGAAACCGAAGTGTCCGAGCTTGCTTCTCTGGCGGGATTACCAGTCCCGGCACTGCCCTTTGCACAGCGCATCAAGACGTTAGCAGAGGCGAGTCCGCGCGCCAAGCTACAGTGCGTCGAGGAAGGCGAGTAGTCGGTCTCCGGGCTGGTAACGCCCGCCCTTCTGTCCGTTGAACGGCTTGACCTTGGCCAGCGCCGCTTCCTTCAAGGCGAGGTGGGCGTGCAAATAGACCTGCGTCGTCTTGATGGACTCATGCCCAAGCCAGAGCGCGATAACGGAGATATCGACGCCCGCCTGGAGCAGTTCCATTGCGGCGGTGTGCCGGAGGACATGTGGCGTGACCCGCTTGCGGCGAAGTGACGGACAAGCCTGCGTCGCGGTCGCCACATGCCTGCGCAGCAGGCGCTGTACGGCATCGGCGCTAAGATCGCCGCCGTAGATGTTGGGGAACAGCTTCATCGAACCGAGCCTCCCTGCCTCCTTGAGCCAAGCCTGGAGCGCATGGCGCGTCTGCGTGGTAAGCGGCGTGCAGCGCTCCTTGCGGCCCTTGCCGAGACATCGAACATGTGCGCCGGTGCCCAGAACGACGGCGGTGCGTTCGAGTTGGACGATCTCCGATAGCCGCAGGCCTGTCTGCGCAGCGAGATGGAGCAGCATATGGTCACGGCGACCAATCCAGTTGCTGCGATCAGGCGCCGAGAGGAGCGCGTTGATCTCGGCGCGGGTGAGGAAATGCACCTCGCGCTTGTCGTGAAGCTTGCCAGGGATCGCGAGAACACGCTGAATCTGCCCTGTATAGGCAGGCTCCTCAAGCGCGACGAAGCGCAGAAATGCACGAATGGCGGTCAGGCGCAAGTTACGGGTCTTGGTCCCGATGGACCGGCGCGCTTCCAGATCGTCGAGGAAGGCCGTGATGAATGGAGCATCGAGATCGGCCAGGTCGAGCCTGGAGGGTGGCTTGCCCAACCTCGCCTGCGCGAAGGCGAACAGCAGCCGGAATGTATCACGATAGGATGCAATGGTATGGGGACTTGCGTTGCGCTGCTGCATGAGGCGCTGGGTGAAAAAGCGCTCGATGAGCGCGGGCAGGATGGAGGCGGCGCTCACGACGCCGTCTCCCAACGGGCTTCGAGACGGCTCGCTGCCTCACCCATGAGCTCGGGACAGGCCGAGAGGTACCAGTATGTGTCGCGCACCTTGCTGTGGCCCAGATAGGTGGTAAGCGTCGGCAACAGGCGCTCGACATCTTCGTCGGCACGGTACCAACGCAGGATGGTGTTGACCGCGAAGGTGTGACGAAGGTCGTGTATGCGTGGACCAGTACTGCGCGACTCGGTATCGCGCAGCCCGATCCGCCGCATCACTCCGATGAATATGCGTTCCGGATACTGAGGCCGCAGCCGCTGGCCTTCACGCAGGACGAAAAACCAGGGGCTCTTGCGGCATGCGCGGCAATCGTCGCGTCGCGTGGCGTAATCGGTGAGAGCTTGGGCGGTGGTCGGATGCAATGGGACGAGGCGGTCCTTGCCGCCCTTGGTCACGCGCAGCGTCAATAACCCGGCCTCGAGATCGACATCGGCGCGTTCGAGACCGATCGCCTCGCCCAAGCGCATGCCCGTGGCCGCGAGCAGGCCGAACAAACAATGATATGTTCGACGGTTGATGCCTTTGGCCAGACCCCAGCTGAGTGTCGCTTCCAGCAGGCGCTCAACCTCTGCCTCGGTGTAGATATAGGGACGTCGCCGCTTCGGGGATGGAAAAATCCCCGCCGGGGGTATCTCGGTCTCCGGTTCCACGTTCGAGAGATGTCGGGCGAATCCGCGCACTGCCGATAGCCGGTTCGGCCAGGAGGTGCGCTGACCCTGGGTGATCCAGGCCATGGCCAGCGCACGCGTGATGACCGTCGCCTGCGCCGCGTCCATAAACGCGACGAAATCCCCGAGACAGCACTCTTCGCTTTGGTAGCGATAGCCGAACCCGCGCCGCATGCGGACATAGCGGGCCAGCGCCTGACGCAGCGCGCTCATTGTTCACCTCCCAGCCACGGCTGGCCGAGGGGCCGGAGGCTGTCGAGATCTACCTTGGCGTAGATCCGGGTCGTATCCTGCTGTTCATGGCGCAGAAGCTGGCCGATCTGGGTCAGGGTGGCACCCGATCGTAACAGGTCCGTCGCGAGGCTGTGTCGGAAGATGTGCGAACCACGTCGGCCAGGGCCGATGATGCCGGCACGCCTGATCGCCGAGCGTGCGACGGTCTGTATCCCGGGCGCCCCTTTGAACCCGGAATATGGCGCAACGGCGAGCAGGAACACCCGCCGGCTGTCAGAACGGGGACGACCATGCTGCAGATAGGCGGCAATCGCGGCGCCGACATCATGCGGCAGCGGCATGGTGGCGATCTTCCGTCCCTTGCCCCGAACGGTGAACTGACCCGCGCGCCAATCGATATCATCAAGGCTGAGCCTCGCCACTTCGCACGCCCGCAATCCCAGCCGGGCGTGCAGCATCAGGATCGCATAATCTCTTCGACCGGCCGCAGTGCTCCGGTCGCAGCCGTCAAGGACGCGCTGAACGCCCTCGATCGGCATGAAACTCGGCAATCGCGCTTCGCCAGACCGCCGGATGGACGGGATCGCAGCCGTCAGATCGGTGGTGATGAAACCTTCGGCGTGCAGATACCGTAGGAACACCCGCAGGCGCGAGCACATGATCCTGGCAGTCGTCGATCCGCCATCCCCGGCATGCCGCTCGACATAGAGCGACACCTCGCGCCCGGACAGGCGACCAAGGTCGGCATTGGTGGTGATACCCAGTTCTTGCAGGAAGGGCCGAAGGAACCATAGGTGGCTCGCGATCGACGACGGCGCGAGGCCACGCTGGCGCGCCATGTAGCGGCTATAGGCGTCACAAAGATCTTCACGCGGATCACGCGGCGGCACCGGGCGATGCGCGATGACGTTCGCTTCGCGCAGAATGGAGAGCAACCGGACGAGTGCAAGGGCGTCCCCCCGGAATCGCGGGCGATGCCGCGCTCGCTCGGTGAGATACTGCTTGACGGTCGCTTCATGGATATCGCCGAGCCCCCGGCCGGTGGCGCCCAGCCAAAACCCGAAATCCCGAACGACGCTCAGCAGCCGATGACCTATCTCGAGACTATAGCCGCCTCGCTGAAGCCGCTCGACGTAGAGATAGGCGTGTTCTCCGAGCGGGCCTTCCATTAAGCCCCGCACCACCCGACTTCTGTTCAAATACTTGTCGGTGATCATCCTCGTTCCTCCGCGCACATGATGTGCGTGGAGACGGAACACTATGCCGCGCGGAAACCGTCTAAACGCCTCGCCGACGGAAGGAAATCTATCGCCGTCGGCATAGTCCGCAGCTCGGCATAAACGCCCTATAGCCACAATATCAAATTCCTTCGGACGCGCGCTGAAACGATTTCTGCGCGCCTCGTCGATGCTTGGCCAAGGGAGACCCGCAAGCAGGAAGCGTATTTCAACAAGCTCAAAGATGCCTATGTGAAGGCTAGGCATTCGGAGCATTTCAAGATGACGGAGGAGGAATTCGCGTACCTCTCCGAGCGCGTCGAGGTGCTTGGCACGATCGTCAACGAACTTTGCCAGAAAAGGTTGGAAGAACTGCGCGCCGAGCTATAGGCGCTTTATCCCATAATCAGACGAGCATTGCAGGAGGAAATGAATGAACAACAGCGACTTGGCCGAAAAGCTGGCAGCGGTGATCGACATCACAAAGGCTGATGCCCGCAAGGCGGTTGATACGGTCTTTGCCGCAATCGCGGAATCCGCCTCAAACGGCGAAGAAATCTCGCTCAACGGCTTTGGCAAGTTCAAGGTCAAAGACACGCCGGCGCGGGAGGGACGCAATCCGGCTACGGGCGCAACCATCCAGATCGCCGCGTCGAAAAAGCTCACCTTCGCGCCAGCCAAGGCGATCAGGGATAAGCTGAACGGCTGAATTCCTAACGACCGGCGATTGATGAATCGCCGGTCAAGCCGTCATACGACCTCATCGTCTCCACAAACCTTCAGCATTCGCCTCTCCGCGTAGTATCATAGTGAGCATGAAAGCGGCACGGCAGGCGTCTACCGCTTTACGCCCACTCTGCCCATGTCCAGCGAAGCGGCATAAAGGGCTTCTATCCGGGAGAAAGTGATGGCAGCTGAAGATATACCCGATGCCGCTGCGCGGCGGCTCGCGCTGGCCCTCGTTGAGAATTGCGTGCGCAATTCTCAACTGGAGGATTTCCATGCTGGCACGACCCCAGGAACTGCGGCCGGCGACTTTAGCGACGTGAAGGTGGTTACACCTTACGGCGAAATCCCTTGGGCGAAAGTCTCTCGGATCTCCGATGCAGAAATGAAGGCGTTGATGATCGACATCGTCAACAAGGTCTACACGTTTCTCACGCATCTTGAGGATGTGGTGGTTCTGCGGGATTCTGCACGCTGGAATCGGCCTGAGCATGACCCTGCCCTGCTCGCCTTCGCCAATCGCCGTGCGGCTTCTCGAGGAGCGGAAGGCGAAAGGAAGGACTGAGAGATCAGCCTTGCTCGCGCTATGAAAGCTCAGCACGCGCAAATCTGACGGCGCCATTTTGCAGGCGTTATGCCGGATGCCTTGGCAAACGCTTTGGTGAAGTGGGCCTGGTCGGAGAATCCGCACTCGAGAGCGACTTGCACCAGGGGTAGCGCGGTATCGGCCAAGAGGCGTTTTGCGCACACGATGCGCTGCTGAACAAACCAGGCATAGGGTGCGATCCCAACCGTGTTCGTGAAAGCTCGCACAAAATAGCAGAGCGACAATCGGCACAGAGACGCGATTTCGGAGATCGAGATTGCGTTACTGAGATTACACCGCATCGTGCGCATGGCCAGGCTGACCTGCCAGGGGGCGAGCATCGGCCGACTGCTCGTCTCTCCTCTGGGTCCCCTGAAACCCCTCTGCCGTCCGACCGACACAGATTGTGTTGTAGTTTTCGCCGACCGCGCGCACGGCGTCGCGCTCGCGCCCACACTTCCAAAAGCCGCCATGGCGACCCCCAACGGGTTGCGAGGCAGATTGCTTGCGCCGGGGAACCTCAGCGCCCTGCCTCATCGGCGACCACCAGGAGACGCTAGGGCGCAAGCCGAGGCGCGTTCGAAGGAGGAAGCCCTACTATTCCCAATGGGGGGACACATTGGCGATCCAAAAAGCGCCCCACTTTTTGTCTGAGTTCAGCGCCGGGGCCACCCGTAGCCATCCGGTGAAGGCCGGTGAAGACCTCAGACCGCGAAGGAATGGGCTTCATCAACGGACATCCATAGGAGCCGAAAGGGCGATGATGTCGTGGGGTCCGCGGAAGGCAGGTTAACGGCCAGCGATCCGTCTTATGACGATATGGCCCAAATCATCACTATTGCGGCTTTGAGAGTCGCTCTACCTCACCAACTCGCGCCGTCGATGAACCGGCGGGGCAGCCCATTCCACAACGCCGGGTCAAATAGTCTGAGATTGATGCCCATCCGGTCGTACGTCGGATCGTGAGGGCTCCAGTGGGTGGTGACCCCACATGTCGCGCAATGCCACAACGTCAGGGTGGCGTCGCCCTGTACATAGCCTACGCCCATGCCCGCGACTTTCACTTGGCTGGGCGAGCGGTAGGTCCACAGTGCTCCGGTTCGCCGGCAGATCGAGCAATGCACTCACCGGCATCGACAGGATCATCCTCAATCGCAACGCGGATTGTCCCGCAGTGCAGCTTCCCTCATGCTTCATGCCAGCATCTCCTGCACTCAACCGGACAAGCCTTGGTTTGTTAGATCTGCAACAAATCCGATGACAAGGGAACGCCATACCAGGTTAACCGGTACGGTAATGTCGTCCCCGTGCAACCGTTCGGTGGCGCGGGCGTGGGCCTCGACTAGCCTGTCGAGCGGCATCAGCGCCAGTCAGACCGGCCGCTTGGGACGACGTAAGACCTTCCTCAGATATATCTCCGCTCGAGTGAGTTCCTTTTGAACCGTGCGCTTGTGCAAGCCGAACTCGGCGGCAATCTCGCTTTGCGATTTCTCGTCGCGCCACTTGGCCAGGAATATTGCCTGCCGCCGAGGCGGGAGGGCATGAAGCGCCTGCAAAGCTCGCGTCATTTCGTCCGTGGCCAAGGTGGCGGCTTCCTGACTCGGCGCATTGTCCGGAATGTCGAGAAGCCCAGCATCCTCCATGTTGATCGCGCGCCAGTCGCTCCGCCTCCTGTTCTTTGCGAGATTGATGGCCATCCGGTAGAGGTAGAAGCGTGGGTTATGGAGATCACCGATAGACGGGTCCGCCCTCAGCTTGACATAGACGTCGTGGAGCGCCTCAGCTGCAGCCTCGGAGGAACGCAGATGCGCCGAGAGCCGCGTCAGCAGCCGCTCATATTCAATCTCGAGCAGGTCAAGAAGCTGTTGAACCGGGCTTTGGCTCGTCGCTTGGAAGGAAGCGTCGAGTTCGCTTGCCCGTGCAGGCAGGGGTGGTTCCGAGTCTTCGATCATTTGCCGTCGGAGAGGTGGCCGGGTTTGTCTGAACAGGGATCGGCAACAGTTAAGTGGATCGTCTGCTGGTTGCGTTTAGTTGCCGATACGGACGTCATATAGGGAGGGCGTAGCCCGACCAGGGTGACAACCCGTATCGGTTGCCAAATTCATGCTGCCATCGTCGCTGAGAGGTTGTCAAAATATGTCTGGTCCGGGGTCCGAGCGCCAAGGCTCGAACGCGGCCAATCCGCCGTGTCAAATGCCCCAATAACATTGTCGAACAGAACCACCGGGCAATGAAACCAGTGACGCGGCCGGAGCTGGGGTACAAATCCTTTCACTCGGCGGCGGCGACGCTCGCCGGCGTCGAACCCATGCGCATGATCCGAAAGGGCCAGTCGCGAACGATGGGGAAATTGCATCCGGCGCAGCAGTTCCGCTCTCCGGCATGCGGATTCCGATGATGCCGCCCGTCTATTCCGAGATGATCCCGCCCACTGTTCCGGGATGATCTCGCCCACCTGAAGGGGCGTTTGGTCGACGGTGGATTGTTGGCATTTTTCTGGCGGGCAGGTCAACCGGCGAGGGTTGGTTTTCCTCGCCGCAACGAGTCTCCGGTGAGCTCGATGCGGTGAGCGTTATGAAGGAGCCGATCGAGGATGGCGTCGGCGTAGGTGGCATCGCCGATGGCGCGGTGCCAGGAAGCTATATCGAGCTGGCTGGTCACGATGGTGGATTTACGCCCATAGCGATCCTCGATGATCTCGAGCAGATCATGGCGGGCCTGGGCATCAAGCGGCTGCAGGCCCCAGTCATCGAGGATCAGAAGCTCGACCTGACCCAGGCTCTTGAGCTTGCGCGCGATGCGACCATCGCCGCGCGATAGCGCCAGATCCTCAAGCAGTCGCGGGAACCGGGTATAGAGGACCGAGCGATTATCGCGGCAGGCCTTGTGGCCGATCGCGCAAGCGAGCCAGCTTTTGCCGATCCCGGTTGGATGGGGCTCATAATGCCCGATATCAGCAAGATAGCGGGAGGCGGCGGGTCCGCTACGCATTTCACCCGCGCTTCGGCGAGGAGATATTCGTCGTTGGTCGCCAGCGCCATTGCGGTGAACCGGCCTATGTCGGTCGCCAGCCGGATGACAGCCTGGCGCTGGTGCCGATCTGGATGACCGAGGAAGCCGCAGCAACGATGGCGATCGTCGAGGTGCCGCGGTTGCCGCTTTCATGCTTGCGCGACCTGCGTCGCGAGATCGACGCCTGTTTAAGTTCCCTTCACGACGACTCGCGCCGTGGAGGAGATAACCATGCAGCAAAGGAAGCAGCACAACCCCCGACAACCAGACCTGTTCGCTCCGACAAGCCTGCCGGCAGTACTTCCCGACGACGCGCGTCAGCGTCTCCTTCGTTTGATCGGATCTCTGCTCCGGGAAGCGGCGAGCCAGACGAAGGAGGCAGATCATGAAGATCATGCCTGAGCATCTGGCACGCGGTGCCTATATTTATATCCGTCAGTCGACGGCCGATCAGCTGGTCAACAACGTAGAGAGCCGGCGCCGCCAATATGGGCTGGCTGATCGTGCCCGAACGCTTGGCTGGAGCGACGTCACCGTGATCGACGACGATCTCGGCCGCTCAGGTTCCGGTATCAGCCGCCCGGGATTCGAGAAGCTGCTGGCCGCGATCTGCGAGGGTCGCGTCGGCGCGGTGCTCGCGATCGAGGCATCTCGCCTCGCCCGCAACGGCCGCGACTGGCACACGCTGATCGAGTTCTGCGGCCTGGTCGGCACGATCCTCATCGATGAGGACGGCGTCTACGAGCCACGCCATCCCAACGACCGGCTGCTGCTGGGGATGAAGGGCACGATGAGCGAGCTCGAGCTTTCGATCCTGCGCGCGCGGTCGCTCGAGGCGCTGAAGGCCAAGGCCCGCCGCGGCGAGCTCTTCCTGACGGTGGCGATCGGTTACGTGAAGTCAGGGCATGACCGGATCGGGATGGATCCCGATCAGCGCGTGCGCGAGGCGATCGCGTTGGTGTTCACGCGCTTTTCCGAGATGCAGAGCATCCGCCAAGTCCATCTCTCGCTGCGTAACGACGGGATCATGCTGCCGGCGGTCTGCTATACGCGGGCGGCGGGCCGTTCGGTCGTCTGGAAGCTACCCGTCTACAACACGGTCCACCACATCCTCACCAACCCGATCTACGGCGGCGCCTACACATTCGGGCGCACCAGTAGCCGAGTTACGATCGAGCAGGGGCGTAAGCGCATCGTGCGCGGTTTCAGGCGCGAGCAGGCCGACTGGGAGGTCTTGATCCTCGACCATCATGAGAGTTACCTCAGCTGGGCGGATTTCGAGAGGAACCAGCGTCTGATCGCCGACAACGCCACGAGCAAGGGCATGATGCCACGAGGAGCGCTGCGCAAGGGCGAGTTGCTGCTGGGCGGCCTTCTGCGCTGCGGCCATTGCGGGCGCAAGCTCCATGTCGGCTATACCGGCAAGAACGGCAACACCGGTCGCTATGCCTGTCGCGGCGCGCTCGTCAACCACGGGACGGATCCCTGCATCGGCTTCGGCTCGCTGCGCGTCGACCTGGCGATCAGCGCGGAGGTGCTGCAGCGGCTTCAGCCGTTCGGCATGGAGGCGGCGCTCCAGGCGATCGAGACGTGCGCGGTACAGGCGGGTGAGAAGCGGCGCCAGGCGGCGCTGGCGCTCGAACAATCACGCTACGAGGCCGCGCATGCGCGGCGCCAGTACGACGCCGTCGATCCCGACAACCGTCTCGTGTCGGCCGAGCTCGAGCGGCGCTGGAACGCCGCGCTGATCGTTGTGCGCGAACGCGAGGACGAGCTCGACGAGCTGGATCGGAAGAAGCCGGAAGCGTTGGGTGAGGCCGAACGGCTCGAGCTGCTCCGCATGGGCACCGATCTCGCAGAGGCCTGGCATCACGCCAATGCGACCAGCGTGACCCGCAAGCGCATCATCCGCGCCGTCGTGCGTGAGATCGTCGTGCGCGTCGAGGACGACCAGATCAAGTTGATGGTGCACTGGCAAGGTGGCGACCACACCGCGCTCGCGGTCAGGAAGAACAAGGCCGGTCATCATCGCTGGAGCTCGGCGCCCGATCTCGATCCGCTGATCCGGGCGCTTGCCCGCCAGTTGCCCGACAAGGACATCGCCTCGCTCTTGAACCGGCTCGGCAAGGTCACCGGGCGTCAGAACGGATGGACGCAGTCGCGGGTCTGTATGTTCCGTAACCACCGCGACATCGTCCCTTATCGGAAGGGCGATCGCGCCGCGCGCGGCGAACATACCATGCAGGAAGCCGCCGAGATTCTCGGAGTGCGGCCGATGACCGTGCTGCGCATGATCCGCGCCGGCCATCTGCCTGCGGAGCAATACTGCAAGGGCGCGCCTTGGGTCATCCGGCGGGAAGATATCGAGCGTCCGGACATCCAGCATTATGCCAAAAGCGGCATGCGGCGCCCGCTATCAAAATCAGACGATCAAAGGGTGTTGGTTTTTCAATAACATAGCGAGGTGTGCATTATGCCGTGGGGTCGGTCGGGCCGCATAGCGCCAGATTGTCGTGCGCGTCGATCCAGTCGCCTTTCAGCAGCATTTCGACAAGACGGCGGTCGAGCCCGCGCGCGCTACGATAATCCACATCCTCGGGCGCGGCATTATGCCGCAGCCTGGCGTGGCGCAGGCGGGCGCCAAGCCGCTTGTCATGGCGATGGATAATCTCGCGGTCGAGCAGCAGGCCAAGCCATTCGGCGTGGGCGAGCTGCGGCGTATCGCCGTGTTTGTCGAGCTCTCCGAACGCTTTCGCCATGCCGTACAGGCCCAGCGTGTGGAGTTGGTCAAGAGTAGGGGGGGTCAGCACAGCAGATCTCCTCAGTGGTAATAGCCTGAACCGCGGATGTTGGGATGATCGACGCCCGCCTCGCCCGGCGCGCGGGGCGCGTGCAGCGGCTGGCCGTCGAGCTTCTTTTCGAGGATGGATTTCACCGACCCGTAATTGCGCACGCCGATCTCGAGCGCGCGCAGCGCTGCTGCATCGAGGCGAGCGGCACCATAAGGCCGGGCAAGCCGCAGGATGCCCAGGCACGACCGGTAGCCCTGCTCAGGATGCGGACGATCCTGCAGGATCATTTCGCACAGCAGCTTCACCGAAGGGCCAAGCCCCGCCGCCTCGGCGACGGTCCGCTCGATCGTCCAGTCGGCATAGCGCCGGTGGCTCGACGGCATATGATCGTTGATGGTGGTGTGGCGGCCATTGCCGGAGCCGCGCATATGCGCCGCGATCCGCTCGCCGGCAGCGAAGATCTCGACGGTCCGCGCCGTCAGCCGCACCTCGACCGCGGCACGGGCGTGGCGATAGGGCACCGAGTAGAAGTGCTTCTCGATTTCGACATGATAATCGAGCCCGACCCGGGCACGGCGCCACTGCGCCAGGACATAGGGCGTCGCCGGCAGCGGCCTCAGTCTTGGCGCGTCGATCTCCTCGAACAGCTGACGGCGCGTCCGCCCGAACCGGCGCAGCACCCGGTCATCGTTGAGACGCACGAGCAGGTCCGCGATCGCTGCGTTGAGGTCGCCCATGCCGTACCACACCCGGTTGCGAAGGCGCCCCAGCAGCCAGCGCTCGACGATGCCGACACAGGCCTCGACCTTCGCCTTGTCGCGCGGCCGATACGGCCGCGCCGGCAGCACGGCGGTGTCGTAATGCGCGGCAAGTTCGGCATAGCTGCGATTGACCATGGGATCGAACAGACATGCCTTGATCACCGCGACCTTGGCATTGTCAGGCTTTTGTGTCTCGATCGGTTATGTGGCCCGCTGCCGGCAAGTCACTGCTTTTTCTCATCGTGAGTTCGAGCGCCGGCACATCGCACGAAGGCCGCAAAAAGCTCACCCTCTGCTCCCCTACTTTTGGAATGGAGGTTGTCATGCTGGAACGCATTTTCGTAATGCCGAAGACCGTCGATCGGATCATGGGCTGCTGGCTTGGACCGCAGATTGACGATTATGTGACTGCGCTGTGTGAGCAGGGCTATGCGGCTCGCAGCATCTACCGGCGGGTCCCGATCTTGACGTCGTTTGCGGATTTCGCCGCTGCCCGCAATGTCGACCAGATCGACCAGGCAGAAGCGCTCGTCGATGCTTTTGTTGCCAGCTGGCTATCTGCTCGGTGCGCGGATCGATCCGCTGATGCGCGCCGGCGCAGCCGCAACTTCGTTGGTGTTACCGTACGGCATTTCTTCAGTCTGGTCGTATCGAAGTCCGAGTACCGCTGTAACAGGACGGCGTGGGCTGACCCATTCGCGGTCCAGGTCCCGGGATTCTTCGATCACCTTCGTGAAGAACGTGGCCTGCGTCCGAGATCGATTTGCGCTTACCGGCACTATCTGCGCCGGCTCGAACGATATCTCGAGGACGTTGGGTGCGAACTTGCCGTACTCTCATTGCCCGTGGTCACAGGATACATCACGACGGTGGCCCAGCTGTTCGGCCCCAGGTCGATGGTGAACATGGCGGGCACCCTGCGTGTTTTCCTTCGGTTTGCGTACAGGGAAGGTCTCCTGCAACGCGACATAAGCAAGCAGATCGAGGTGCCTCAACATTATCGGCTGGCCGATATCCCACGATCGATCAGTTGGGATTCCGTTCAGAAGATGCTCGACCAGGTCGACCGCCGCACCCTCGTCGGCCGGCGCGATTACGCCATGCTGTTGCTGATGGTCACATATGGGTTGCGCGCCCGCGAGGTTGCGGCGCTAACCCTTGACGACCTCGATTGGAAGCGCGACCGACTGCACGTGCGCGAGCGCAAGGCGGAGCATAGCACGACCTATCCGCTCGCCCCGGTCGTCGGCGAGGCCATCGTTGATTATTTGAAGAACGGACGGCCCGAGGTGCAAAGTCGGCTGCTGTTCTGGCGGCACCTTGCGCCGCGATTGCCACTGACGCAGGCGGCGGTGTCAGCCATGACCAGCAAGTATCTGCACAAGGCTGGCATTCCGGTGGTCCGGCCGGGTTCCCACACTTTGCGACACGCCTGTGTTCAGCGGCTGGTGGACAACGGCTTTCCACTCAAGACCATTGGCGATTATGTGGGGCATCGCTCCGCTTCATCGACGATGATCTACGCCAAGGTGCAAGTGGACGCCCTGCGCGAAGTGGCCCTTGGCGACGGGGAGGACCTGCAATGAGGCCCCGCCTTCCCGAACCGTCGAGCCCGATCGCGCCGCATATCATCGCCTTCATCCGTCACAAGCGTGCCCTGAACCGGCGCTACGACATCGAGGATAAAACGTTGCGGATGCTCGACGCCCATCTGAACGCAAGGAAGATCACGACACTTGCCGAGATCAACCCGGCGATCCTCGACGCCTTTTTCCTCAGCCGACCACGCACGCGTCCACGAAGCTTCAACGAGTTGGTGAGAGTCGTGGGCCGATTGTTCGAGTGGATGGTCGAACATGATGTGATCGATCGCTCTCCCGTCACGATGAAGCCACGCCGCCGAGGCCAGGCACGCCCGCCCTGCATTCTGGATTTGCAAGCAGCCCAACGGCTTTTCGATCTCGCCGCGCAGCTCGCCGATCGGAACAATGCACCGCTTCGCGGCCCTGCCTATTCGACGATCTTCAGCCTGCTGTTCGGTCTTGGCCTGCGAGTCGGGGAAGTGGCGCGATTGCGTTGGCGGGACGTCGACTGCGACCGCGACGTCCTGACCATCCGCGATACGAAGTTCTCCAAGTCAAGGCTCATCCCCATGGGGCCGCGCCTGGCGCAACGCCTCTATGTCTTCATGGATAAGCGATTGGAACGGCCGGACGAGACATCGGGCGATACACCGCTGTTCTCCTTCATGGGCGGGCGCCCGGTGAACCCCGGCACAATCAGCCTCATGTTTCATTCGCTGGCCGCAAATTTGAACATTGCGGTCCCGCCGGGCGGAACGCCGCCGCATGCGCACGACCTGCGCCACAGTTTCGCAGTGGGACGCCTTCTGCGATGGTATCGGGAGGGAAGCAGCCCCAACGACAAGCTCGTCAAGCTGTCGACCTTCATGGGGCATGTCGATCCCGCGTCGACTGCGGTTTATCTCACGATCACCACCGATCTCATGGACGCCGCCGGCCAGCGCTTCGAGCGCTTTGCCGCGCCAATTTCAAGTGGAGGCCAGCCATGACGACCGTTGGAAGCCTCGTCTATCAGTTCTTCGAGTATCACCTCAAAGCCGAGAAGGGACTCTCACAAGCCTCGATACGCAGCTACCGTGACGGCATCCGGCTGTTTCTTCTCTTCCTGGCCAGGCAGGTTCGGCGTGCCATCAGCAAATTGGAGCTGACCGATCTCAGCGCCGACAATGTGCGGGCTTTTCTCGCCCATCTCGAAGCCGAACGCTGCAACGGCGTCCGATCAAGGAACCATCGGCTCGCGATGCTGCACAGCTTCTTCGCGTATGCCGGTGGCCAGGCACCGGAACTGCTGCACGAAGCCGAACGCGTCGCCGCTATCCCCAAGAAGCGCACGCAGCCGCCCACCACCTATTATCTGGAACGCGACGAGGTCGAACGGCTCCTCGACGGATTGCCACGAGACGGCAAGTTGGCCAACCGTGACAAGGCGCTACTCCTATTCCTCTACAACACCGGAGCGCGCGCGGCAGAAGTCGTCGGCCTCACCATCGGCCAGCTGGTGCTGACGTCCTCGCCGCGCGTCAATCTGCATGGCAAGGGCGACAAGTGGCGAACCTGCCCGTTATGGCCGGAGACCGCACGAATGCTCGGCGAGATGCTGCGCGATCGACGATCACAGGCGACGCCGACGAGCCCGGTGTTCTTGAGCAACGTCGGCAGGCCACTGACGCGCTTCGGCCTGTACAAGCTCGTCCGACGTCACAGCGCTGATGTTCATACCGGCATCGGGCAACGCCCCGTCTCGCCGCATGTTTGGAGGCACACGACGGCGGTCCATCTGCTTGAGTCGGGTGTTGACGTGAATGTCATCAGGGGATGGTTGGGCCATGTCAGTCTGGATACCACCAACCGGTACGCCGAGATCAACATCAGGATGAAGCAGGAAGCGCTCGAGGCCTGTCAGGCGCCTTCGGCATCTTCGGTGGGACCTCCCCGAAGACCAGTCTGGCAAAGCGAGCCAAAGCTCCTTGAGTGGCTCGCCGCGCTCTTATCGATATGTGGCCTGCTGCCACTGAACAAAGCCGGCTCAACGGCAGCGGGCCACATAACCGATCGGGACACAAAAGCCCGATTACGTGCCCGGGCACGTAATCGGGCACGAGCAACCGCGCCGCGCCGCCAAAAAAGGCGAAGGCGCGCACGTGCGCGTCACTCCAGTCCTGCAGCGTCTCGGTCCAACTGGCGCACGCAAAGGACAAGCTCGACGCCCCCATCACCGCCACGAAGATGTGCGCATCGCGGATTTCGCCGGTCAGACGGTCCACCACCACCGGGACCTTGTCGCCGGCATAATCAACGAACAGCCGGTCACCACCGACATGGGTCTGCCGCATCGTCACCGGCAGCCGGGCCTCCCAGCCGCGGTACAGATCGCAGAAGCGGCTGATATGTGGTGGACCACATATCAGCCGTTATGTTGCGGCCCGGGTTATGTGGTGCCGCCGGGGAACGGACTGATTTCCCCGACATGCGCCGCAACATAAATTCGAGCGTCGGTTCGACTACAGGGCTTTCAAGAACGTCATGAGGGATGGCAACGGCCTCTGCCACGGCCTGGCCTGCAGGCCGGAGATGTCGACGCTGGCCAGCGCCTTCGCTTTCATTTCCATGTCGACCTCGGCGTAGATGTGCGTCGTGTCCAGCGACACGTGACCGAGCCAGGCGCGGATGGTGTTGATATCGACTCCGGCGCGCAGCAGATGAACTGCGGTCGTGTGTCGGATCGTGTGCGGGCTGACCCGCTTCATCGCCATCGACTGCACGGTCCTGCTGGCCTGCTCGGCATATTGCGTCACAAGCCGATGGATCCCGAACCGCGTCAATGGCCGGTTGCTCCGGTTCAAGAAGACCGGTTCGCCCTTGCCGCGATTGGCGATCAATCTCGACAGTGACGTCGCCGTGTCCGGCCACAGCGGACAGGTCCGGGACTTGTTTCCCTTGCCGTGTAGCCGCACAGATGATTGCGTACCCAGCTGCAGGCGATCGATGGTCAGTGTCGCCGCCTCGTCGGCACGAGCACCGCTGTTGTACAAGAACAGGAGCAGGGCGTGATCGCGGTCGCCGAGAGCCGTGCGCCGATCCGGTTGGGCGAGGAGAGCATCCATCTCGGCCTTCTCGAGATACGCGACTCCCGTCTTGGCAGTCTTCTTGAATGGCGTCGCCCGGATCCCGGCGCACCAGGCCACATGCGCCGGTGAGCGCATGCCGATGAATCGTGCCAATGACCGGATGGTCGCAAGCCTTTGGTTGCGGGTGGCGCCACTGCATTTTCGATCGCGTTCCAGATGATCGAGGAAGCTGCGGACCAGGGCTGGGGTCAGATCCTCGACGGTCATGCGATCGATGGCGTGGCCTTGATGCTTGCTCGCAAACGGCAGCAAGAGCGCCAGGGTATCGCGGTAGCTGACCTGCGTGTTCCGGGCCAGATTGCGTTCCGCCACCAGATGTTCGAGGAGGAACCGCCTAACCCATGGCCCCAGGAGCATCTCATCCTTCATGATCGCCCCCCAATGCATAGAGGGCGAAGCGCTGGCTGGCCGCCTCCAGGAGTTCAGGCGTCATATGAAGGTAGCGCTGGGTCGCGCGGATATCGAGGTGACCCAGGTAGGTAGCGAGCTGCGGAAGCAATCGCTGGACGTCCTGGCCGTTGCGATACCACGCGACGACACGGTGCACGGCCGCGGTGTGGCGGAGATCATGCAAACGCGGTGGGCGCGGCTCACCGATCGGGCAGTTGATACCGGCAACTCGCCGCACGTCCTGGAACATCGCAATGACCCGCGGGTAGCACCATCCTCGAACGCCGCGCGACACGAAGAGCGGCGCCGCCTTGTCGTGCGGCATAGCCATCAGGCCGCGGCGTTTGAGATGTGCTGCCAGTTCGTCGGCGAGCTTCGGTCCGATCGGCACCAGACGCGTCTTGAAGAACTTCGTGCAGCGGACAGTGATGACTTGTTCGGGGAGATCTACATCCTGCAAGGTCAAGCGCAATGCCTCGCCGATGCGCATGCCGGTTCCGTAGAGGAGCAACAGCAGGGTGCGGTACATGGCAGGGACATGACGGCTATGGCCCGTGCTCAGGAACGCAGTCGCATCCAGCAGGCGGCGCAGTTCCTCAGTCGAATAGACATACGGCGTCTGCTGCGGCGGCAGCTTGGGCAGCGTCGTCGGCAGCGGCGAGCTATCGACGTAGCCGCGGCTGATGGCAAACCGGTATAGCCCGGTGAGCACTCGGTGCTTGAGCGTCCAGGTCGCGGTCAACGCCCCGCTGCCGTTGAGGAAGTCGAGGACCGCCCCGGCTGTCACCTCCTCGATCGGCCGCTCTCCCATGGCGCGGACGAAGCGGTGGAGCAACTCCCCGGCGGACTCGAACCGCATGCCCAGCGACCGTTGGCGGGTCAGATAGGCTTCGATGACGTCGGTCACCATCATAGGACGTCTCCCAGGTCAAAGGTGCCGACCTCGCGGAGCGCCACCATGTTCACTTTGGCGTAGATGCTGGTTGCGGACGTACTGCGGTGCCCCAGGTGATCGCCGATCTCCTTGAGGGTCAGTCCTTCGGCGAGCAAACGGGCTGCGCAAGCGTGACGCAGCGCATGCCCTCCGCGATGGGCCACTTCAACGCCGAGCGCGACGAAGCGCCGATTGGCGATGTCGAAGATGCTACCTGCCTTCAACGGCCGGAGAGGTGCATGCATGCAGAGGAATACTTCCCCGCAGGATGAGGCCGGACGGACGGTATCGATGTACCGGGCCAGAGCTTCGGCGACGGAGGGTAGCAATGGATAGATCTGGGGCTGCCGTCGCTTCAGCCGAACGAGCCCGAGGGTTCGACTCGCCCAATCGATCTGGCCGAGCCGCAAAGCGGCTACTTCACCGCTCCGCATACCGTAGAGCGCCAGCAGGAGCAGAATCGCGCGATCACGGATATCCCGTGGCTTATCCGTGTCGACATCGGCCAGCATTTGCTGGACGACGGACCAGTCCGGGGCATACGGGAGCGATTCCTGCTGATAGAGCCGCGGCCGAGCAATCGACTCTGCCAATCTGCTGGAGCACCACCCTTCTTTGGCGGCGTATCGCAAGAACGCGCGCAATGCCGAGACCAAGTTGGCTGTCGAAACGCGCGCCCAGCGACCCTCTCCCTGAACGGCGACATAATTGTCGATGTCGCCCGCCGTCAGTTCTCTGAGCTGGCGACCCGTCTGCGTGCACCATCGCAGGAATCTTGTCGTCGTTCGGCCCCATTGCTCCACCGTCGACGGCGTGAAGCCGCGCTCGTCGCGCATCCAGGTCACATAGCTGTCGAGCTGGTCTCGGCACAAGAGCGGGTCGTCGGGTTCACGCCACCAGCCGAGGAATCGCAGCCACGGTCGCCCGATATCGATGACCCTCCGGGCAGCAGTGACCGCTCTGCGGAGGTTCTGTCGCTCCAGCGCGATCTCCATCAACTCCGTCATGCCGACACCGTGCTCGGCGTCTGGACGGAGACGTCGCGCGATCCACAGGAGTTCGTTGCGCTTGACCTTTAGGGCTGCTGGCCTCGCTCCAAGTGCCTCGCAATGGCTGAGATAGCGATTCCGTTCGTCGACGAACGGTTGGTCTTGAACCCGATAATCGGCGGCACTGCCAGAAGCATATAGCTGATCCATGGTGAACCTCGAATTGAGTGAGATCCGCCAATCGAAGCCGTCGTTTATGTTGCGTCAACGCCCGCGACCGTCCCGCTGACAAGGGGAACACCGTCGCGAGATCACATAACCCGGGCCGCAACATAACGGCTGTAACGATAGCCGTCCGGATGGGCCTCGATATACTCGTCCCACAGCACCTGCAGCGTCACGTGCTTGCGTTTGAGCTCGCGGTTCAACGCCGCCCAATCCGTAAGCGGGGCCTGAGGGCCGCCTTGCGCGGTGCCCATTCGCCGGGATGATTGCCGCTCTTTTAGTGAGGTGGCGGGTGTCGGACGAGATCGAGGATTCAGCAAGCGAACGGGCGAGTAGTCATATGAGTAATCGTATGAGTAGTCGGATCGAGGTCGTTAGCCGGGTGTCGGGCCGTCGGCGCTGGACGGTGGAACAGAAGCTGGCCGTATTGCGGGATGCGTTCGGCCCCGACGGTTGCGTGCGGACGGCCTGTGAGCGCCATGACGTCGGCAGCGGCTCGATCTACACATGGCGGCGGCTAGCGATGTCTGGCGAGCTTGCCGGGGTTCGCAGACAGGCCGAGCCAGCCTTCGCCGAGGTCCAGATCGGCGATCCGCCTGCATTGCCTGCACCCATTGCACCGCTCGTCCCCGGCTTGATCGGGATCGACCTGCCTTCGGGCATCAGGGTGACCGTGGATGCCGCAGTTGATGCCGATGCCCTGTCGCGGGTGATCGGAGCGCTGGCACGATGATCCCGCTGCCGCCATCGACGCGGATATTCCTGGCTTGCGGCGCGACAGACATGCGCAAGGGTTTCGACGGCCTGGCGGTAATGACGCAGCAGGTCCTTGAGCAGAGCCCACATTCCGGTGCGCTGTTCGCTTTCCGGGGCAAGCGCGGCGATCTGGTGAAGCTGCTGTGGTATGACGGCCAGGGCATGTGCCTGTTTTCGAAGCGGATGGACCGGGGGCGCTTCGTGTGGCCATCGACCAAGATGGGGTCGGTGGTGATGACCGCAGCCCAGCTTTCGATGCTATTGGAAGGCATTGACTGGCGGCGACCGGAACGCACTTTCACCCCTTCATTGGCAGGGTAAAATGCCCATTTTCTGGCACTTTTGTTAGCATTGCTGCCACCGATCTGCTATATAATCGCGGTGTCGGACGCAGGCCTTTTCACTCCTGACAAAGATGCTCGGATCGCCGAGCTTGAAGCTGCATTGGCCGCCGCCCATGCCGATATTTCCGCCCGCGACATCCTGATCGATACGCTGCGCGTGCAGATTGCACGCCTCAAGCGGATGCAGTTCGGCAAGTCGTCGGAGAAGCTCGATACCCAGATTGCCCAGCTTGAGCTGGCCCTTGAAGAACTCGAAGGCGAGGCCATCGTCGCCGCCGCGCGTCGAGGCGATCCGGTAGCCGTCGTTCGGCCATCACCGGTTCGCGCGCTGCCCGCCCATCTGCCGCGCGAGGAACAGCGGATCGAGCCTGAGCAGGGTAACTGCACCTGTCCCGACTGCGGCGGTGCGCTGCGGCCGCTGGGACAGGACAGCGATGAGATGCTTGATGCTGTGCCGGTGCAGTGGCGCGTCATTCGAACCATCCGCCCCAAGTATAGCTGCCGGGCCTGTGAGAAGATCGTGCAGGCGCCCGCGCCGGTAAAGGCGATCGCCCGGGGCAAGGCAACCTTCGGCACGCTGGCCCATGTCGTCGTCTCCAAGTTCGACCATCATCTGCCACTTTATCGCCAAGCCGAGATCATGGCCGCGCAGGGCATCGAGATCGATCGCTCGACGCTGGCAGGCTGGGTCGGCCAGGCATCGGTGCTGCTCGACCCGATCATCAGCCGCATCCGCGAGGTCGGGCTGACTGCCTCGAAGATCCATACTGACGATACGCCGGTCCCCATGCTCGATCCGGGTCGGGGCAAGACGGCGACTGGCAGGCTCTGGGCCTATGCCGTCGATGATTGCGGCTCCGGCGCCACCACCCCGCCACTGGTCTGGTACGAGTTCACCACCGACCGGACAGGCGCACATCCACAACGCCAGCTGGCCAACTTCACCGGCTATCTGCAGGCCGACGGCTATGCCGGCTATGACAAGCTCTACGATACCAACCGCGTCACCGAGGTCGCCTGCTGGGCGCATTTCCGGCGCAAGATCTTCGACATCCACGCGACCAAGCCGACCCCGCTCACCACTGATCTGCTGGAACGCATCGGCCAACTCTATGAGATCGAGGCGGAGGTTCGCGGCCATCAGCCCGATATCCGACGACGAAGCCGGCAGGACCGCACCAAGCCATTGATCGACGAGCTGCGCCAGGCGCTCGACGATGCAACGCGCCGTCTTTCGCCCAAGTCCGAGATGGCCAGGGCGATCACCTATGGCCGCAAGCGCTGGATCGCGCTCACGCGGTTCCTTGACGATGGCCGTTTGGAGATCGATAACAATATTGCGGAACGGGCCATGCGTTGTGTCGCCATCTCGCAGACATTCTGCCCATGTCGGGCACGACGTTGTCGTGTGGTATCGGTGGCACCCCTATTTCGAGCGTACGGTCCGGTGCGAGTATACCGAGGAGCGGGCGAACGGCAGAGTCGCCCACATTGTGGTGAGCCCCGGCGAAGTCATCGTAGTTCCGGCATGGATGTTGGATCGCGAGGTGTGCGCTGCATTCAGCTTGGGTAGCCCTCAGGTTGCCGTAGATGCGTTGATCGATCTCCATAGCCTCTTGATCGACGCTGACCTTCGTAATGCCCTGCTGAGCGGTTTGAACGCTCAGGAGGTAGACGATGAAGACCTTGCCCCCACCAACGCGGCTGCCGGCGCTGCGCCAGTTGATCATGCCGCTCGACACGAGAAGCCTGGACGGTCTGACGAGAGCCCAGCGCGTCGTCGTGGTGGCAAGCCTAGCCAAGTTGTTGATGGCGGCCGCAGGCGTCTCGGACCAGGAGGAGGCGACCAATGACGGGCGGTAACCTCCTTCCGATGGCGCTGCTGAGGCGCAAGGCAGTTGTTTACGTCAGGCAGTCGACGCCCCAGCAGGTCAACGGGAACCTGGAGAGTCAACGTCGCCAGTATGAACTCGTCGATGTTGCGCGCCGCTGGGGATTTCGTGATGTCGAGGTGATCGACGAGGACCTTGGACGCAGCGCGAGCGGTGCAGTGGATCGCCCCGGCTTTGAGCATCTGGTGGAGGATCTGTGCACGGGGCGCGTCGGCGCCGTATTGTGCCTTGAGGCCTCTCGCCTTTCCCGCAACGGACCCGACTGGCACCGGCTTCTTGAGCTTTGCGGCCAGGTCGATGCTCGTGTCATCGACATCGATGGGGTCTACGATCCGGCCAAGCCGAACGACCGGCTGCTGCTCGGCATGAAGGGCAGTATCAGCGAGTTCGAGCTTTCTGTCATTCGTGCCCGTATGTACGAAGCTGCACGGCAAAAGGCTCAGCGCGGCGAACTGCGCATCAGCGTTCCGATCGGCTACATCTGGCATCGCGACTATGGCCTGAGTTTTGACCCTGACATTCGAGTTCAGGAGGCCATCAGGCACATATTCGCGCGGTTCCGCGAGATAGGCAGCGCTCGCCAAGTGCTGATCGCGCTGACCGCCGAAGGTATGCATTTCCCGCGCCCGTCGGACGGCAAGATGATGGTCTCCTTCGATTGGGTTCCGATCCGTTATCGCAATGTAATTAGCGTGCTCAAGAACCCGTTCTACGCCGGTGCCTATGCCTATGGCAAAACCGAGAAGCGCACCCAAATCGTCGATGGCCGAGTGCGCAAGAGCTATGGGCATCGCAAGTCGTACGACGATTGGGGCATCATGCTCAGGGAGCATCATGACAGCTATGTCAGCTGGGATGAGTTTGAGCGGAACCAAAGGGTCCTGGCGACCAACGCCTACGGCAAGGCCGGCGGCATAAAGTCCGGCCGCGGTGGCAAGGCTTTCCTCGCAGGCATGCTCACTTGTGGTCATTGTGGCCGCCGCCTGTGTGTCGTTTATGTCGGTCGCCGCATCGGCTATCATATCTACCGCTGCGACCGCTCGAACCTCATGCTGGCCCGGCCCCGATGCATGACCACCAATGGCGCTCGAACGGATGTGGCAGTTATAGAGGAACTGCTGCGCGCCGTAGAGCCCTTGGCGATCGACGCGGCATTGGAGGCAGAGCGTATGCATCTCGAAGGCGAAGCGCAAAGGCGGCAGATGGTCGAGCTGGATTTGCAGCAAGCCCGTTACGAGGCCTCGCTTGCCGAGCGACGCTATGCCGCCTGCGACCCCGATAACCGGTTGATCGCCGCTCAACTGGAGAAAAGCTGGGAAGCGACGCTGCGCCGTGTCGAGGCCTGCGAGGCGCGGCTCAACGAACGACAAGTGCGCGATGACGCCGCCATGCCTGATTTCGCCGGCCTGGCTCACGATCTCAAAGCTGCTTGGAATGCCCCAGACGTTGATATGCGGTTCCGGCAACGGCTGTTGCGAGCGCTGGTGAAGGATATCGTCGCCACCGTCGACAACGATGGGCAGGAAGTCGAGCTTACCATTCACTGGCAAGGCGGGCAGCATTCCCAGGTTCGCATCCGCAAGCCCAAGACCGGCGAACATACCAAGCGCACGCCCGAAGAAGCGATGGCGATCATCCGGTCGATGGCGGCGCGGTGGTCCGATGCCGATGTCGCCGCGACCCTTAACCGTATGGGCATGCGGACGGGTCAGGGCAAGACATGGACCGGGCATCGCGTCAGCTCGCTGCGCCGTGTCCATAAGATTGAAGGCTATCGTTCCGCCGGAACCACGGGTGGTGAATGGCTCACCATGTCGGAGGCGGCAGCCAAGTTCGGCGTCACAAACCACAAAATCCGCCGTGTCGTCGACGCTGGCTTACTCCCGACCGAGCAGGTTATGCCCGGTGCACCGCATCAAATCCGCGCCGCGGACCTGGCACAGCCCGAAATCCAAGCCGCGATCTCGCGAAAAGGCCCGTGTCGCACTCAAGACGAGAACCAAGAATCCCTGTTTTCCGCAATTTGAAGAGGAGCAGCACAATGAATCAGGCATCGTCACCGGCCTGATGGCTCGTTCGGCGGCGTTGTTATCGATCTCGATCCTGCCGTCGTCGAGGAACCGGGTGAAGCCCGCCCAGCGCTTGAGCGCATATTTCATTGCGTCGCTCGTTGCCGATCCGGCCATCATGCGCGGCGCGGTGGCGGCGAACCAGCTATGGAGCTTGTCGATCAGCGGGCGGGTCCGCTCCTGCCTGACAGCGCGGCGTTCTTCAGCTGTGCGCCCGCGGATTTCCTTTTCGATGCCATAGATTTCGGCAATGCGCTGCAAGGCGTCCTGTGCGACCGGGGCGTCGCCACCTGCATCGACGAACCCGCGTCTCAGGTGAGCCCAGCAGTAGGACTTGGTGACGCCAGCGTCGGCGCCATCGTCCTTGCCGAACTGGTCATAGGCCTGCCAGGCATCAACCTGCAGAATGCCCTGGTATGACCCGAGCAACTGCTTGGCCCACATTTTTCCGCGCCCCGGCATATAGGTGTAGAGCGCCAGAGGCGGATCGGCGCCGCCATGCGCGCGATCGTCGCGCACCATGACCCACATGTAGCCGGTTTTCGTCTTGCCCGTTCCCGGCGCCAGCACCTTGACCGTGGTTTCATCGACGAACAGGCGGGCACTGGCAAGCGCATCAGCCCGCATCCGGTTGGTGATCGGCATCAGCGCAGCGATGCCGCGACCAACCCAGTTCGCCAGAGTGGCGCGGCTGATCTCGATGCCTTGCCGGGCGAAGATCTTCGATTGACGGTAAAGCGGCAGGTGGTCGCAATATTTGTTGATCAGAACATCAGCGATCAGCGCTTCGGTCGGCAAGCCGCCGGGCACTACATGGGCAGGAGCCGACGCCTGGCGAACGCCGTCGCTGCAGCAGCGGCAGGCATAGCGGGGGCGGATCGTCACCATCACGCGATGCTGGGCCGGGATGATGTCGAGCCGTTCGGAACGGTCCTCACCGATCTTGTGCAACGTCCCGCCACAGGCGCATTCCAGGCTTTCGGGCTCGATCACCGTCTCGAAGCGCGGCAGATGGGTCGGCAGCGATGCGCGCTCGGCATCCGGAGCTCGCCGACGGCGCGGCCTGAGGCCATAACGTCCGGCCTCCTCGGCCGCCTTGTCCTGCAAGCCATCGGCTTCACCAAGCGCGACGTCCTGGTCTTCCAGCGTCAAGGTCAGTTGGTCGACTGGCAGCTTTTCCGAACGCTTGCCGAAGGTCGAGCGGTTGATCAGCTTGAGGATATGTTCGAGCCGCGCCGCGCGAGCGCGCTCGGCCAGCACCATCGCCTTGAGCTGCTCCACATTGTCGGGAAGCTCGTCATATCCAGCCTCCGGGCCGGTCTCGACAGGGGGTTCGGGATGCGCCACCACGCCCGCATTCTAGCCAGTTCCCCACGTCTGGGAACAGCCTTGCGTCGGGCAGAATCAGGCGTGCGATCTACTGCGCATGAAGTGGTTTTGGCACCCGCGGCACGTGCATACGCGACCAGTCCAGCCCCTCGAACAGCGCGGAAGCCTGGGCCGCCGATAGCTTCATCACGCCGTCGCCCGGGCGGGGCCAGCGGAACTTCCCATCCTGCAACCGCTTCGTCACGAGCACGAGCCCGGTGCCGTCCCACAGGAGGAGCTTTATCCTGTCAGCCCGGCGTGCCCGGAAAACAAAAAGCATGCCTGAGAATGGGTCGAGTCGCAGTTCCTGCTGCACCAGTGAGGCGAGGCCCACCATACCCTTCCTGAAGTCCACGGGCTGCGTCGCGACCAGCACTTTCAACGGTCCGGGCGGGATGATCATGTGTTCACCTGCGCGGCCAGGAGCACCCGCTCAATGTGATCGGCATCCACGTCGGACGGGATGCGGATCGACAGCCCGCGGGTCTCGATAATGATCTCACCGCCAATCCTCGGGTTCACGGGCACCGATGACACTACAGGCGCCGGTGGCCCGGACGATGGCGCAGACAGAGGCGCCGACGGACCTTCGATCACGGCGGGAACAAAGCCCATCCCCTCGGCCCGCTCCCGGAAACGCCCTCGCCAGTTATAAAGCTGTTGCGGGAGCATGCCATGACGCCGGGCTACCTCGGCCACATTCGCTCCCTGCTTGAAACTCTCCTCTATGATCCGCGCCTTCGCCGCCGGCGTCCATCCACGGTTGCCATTCGACAAAGGAATGACATCAAGACGCTCGGCCTTGCCTGTCCTCCCACCCCTTTCAGTTTCGAAACCGGTTTCGAAATCACCACTCATCGCCACCTCGCAAATGAAAGGTTCAACACCTACCAAATCGCGAAATCATGAGAATGTGGGGGATTTTGACCGCTTACCAAGGTGCGACGTGGATTCAGCGAAGAACTGGCCGAATTTTGCGGACGGCCCCTGTTCCTGCTGGTCGGGATCACGCCTTCGGTATTTCATAACCCCGTCGTGCCCGGTAAGGCGCGATAGTCAGTTGGCGCTGAAATAGGGGCCGGCACATTGCGAGGGCAGGGGAGTGGAAAGGGCCTCGGGAGGTATGCTCTCGCCGACGCCCCCGCCAAGTTGAATGCGTGGGCCGATCGGCACGCGCTGCCCGCTGTTGCCCAATATAACGGCAGCTCCGCGTCCCTCGGTCACGATCCGGGAGCCCTTGGGCCAAATGACAAGCGCCCTCGTTTTGCCCGCTCTGCCGACAAGCCGCAGACAGCCATCACGGGCAACGAGCCGGCCGGACGCTAGCGCCGTCAATGCTATCTCGGGATCGAACGATAGTGTTGGTAGCGCGATTCCTGACATGGGAGGCTCGCTCGTCGTAGCGCAGCCCTCAAGTCCCATCGCGGTTAAAAGCAAAGATGGCAAGAACGTGCTATACCGGCGCACTGATCGCCTCATGACAACACCGATAATCCGGTAGGCTCAGGCACCCAGCGTCCAGCTTGGCGGATAAGGGTCGTGCGGCTGAGCGGAACAGGAAAGTGTCGTAAGGGGCATTATTTCCTTTCAAAAGTCCCATTCGGAATTAGGTTGGCGTAGCGGT
>FWWL01000310.1_pt1 | contig 140336 bp, 144 predicted proteins | sample 2228331 | NCBI WGS metagenome assembly FWWL01 (sample SAMEA103939775, study PRJEB20133) | metagenome | reverse complement strand
TGCGGGACTTCCGGGGCAAGCGGGTGGTGCTGTACTTCTACCCGAGGGACGGTACGCCTGGCTGCACCCGGGAGGCCTGTTCTTTCCGGGACGCACACACCCGGCTGGTGCGGGCGGGGGTGGTGGTGCTGGGCGTGAGTCCGGACTCCCCCGAATCCCACCGGAAGTTCCGCGAGCGCCACGGCCTCCCCTTCCCCCTCCTGTCGGACCCGGAAGGAAAGGTGGCGCAGGCGTACGGGGCCTGGGCGGAGAAGACCCTGTACGGGCGGAAGCGGTGGGGGGTCGCCCGCAGCACCTTCCTGATCGGGCCGGACGGGCGGGTGGAGCGGGTGTGGCGTCGGGTGAAGCCGGACGGGCACGCGGAGGAGGTCCTGCAGGCCATCCAGGGGCTCCGTCGGAACGTGCCATGAGACGCCGCCGCGTTCGACGCTCCGGCAGGTACCCCGCCTGGTCGGTGCACCTGGCCCGGGCGGTGGTCCTTCTGGCCGCCCTAGCAGCGCTGGGGACGGTGTCCCTGGCGGTGGTGGTGAGCTCCCTGCGGGCGAACCTCCCGGACCTGGTCAGCCTGTACCGGCCGCCCAGCCAGGCCACCCGTGTGTACGCGGCCAACGGGGAGCTCATCGCGAGCCTGTACCGGGAGAACCGGGCCTACGTGCGCCTTGAAGACATCCCGGTGGTGCTGCAGCAGGCGGTCGTTGCCATCGAGGACGAGCGGTTTTACCAGCACCGGGGCGTGGACGTGCGCGGGATCCTGCGGGCCGCGTGGCGCAACCTGACACGGCAGTCCGTGGTCGAGGGCGGGAGCACCATCACCCAGCAGCTGGCCCGCAACCTGTTCCTCAGCCCGCGCCGGACGCTGGACCGGAAGCTGCAGGAGATCCTGTTGGCCGTGGAGGTGGAGCGCAGGCTCACCAAGCCCGAGATCCTGGAACGCTACCTGAACCAGGTGTACTTCGGCAACGGCGCCTACGGGGTGGAGATGGCCGCGCGGCTGTTCTTCGGAAAGGGGGCGCGGGAGCTGACGTTGCCGGAGGCGGCCCTGCTGGCCGGGGTGGTGCAGGCCCCCTCCCGCTACTCGCCCTTCGACAACTTCCCGGCAGCGAAGCGGCGCCAGGAGGTGGTCCTGGACCGGATGGTGGAGCTGGGGTACATCTCCCGCGAGCAGGCGGAAGCCGCGAAGGAGGCCCGGCTGGCGCTGAGCCCCGGTCCCCGGAACGCGGGCCTGGTGGGGGTGCGGGCCGCGTACTTCGTGTCCTACATCCTCCCGTACCTGGTGGAGCGGTACGGGGAAGACGCCGTCTACAACGGCGGGCTCCAGGTGTACACCACCCTGGATCCCCGGTTGCAGGCGCTCGCCCAGCAGGTGGTCACGCGGGGGGTGGAGGAGGCCAGGAGGGCAGGCCTGCGGGTCACGCAGGGAGCCCTGGTGGCCGTAGAGCCCCGGACCGGCCGCATCCTGGCCATGGTGGGAGGCGTGGACTTCCAACGGTCGCAGTTCAACCGGGCCTGGCAGGCGCGGCGCCAGCCCGGGTCCGCGTTCAAGCCCTTCATTTACACGGCGGCCCTCGAGCAGGGGGTCTCGCCGGACCACGTGTTGCTGGACGCTCCCGTGGAGTACCGGATCGCGGGGTGGGGCTACTGGCGGCCGAAAAACTACGACGGGACCTACTGGGGCCCGGTCCCCCTGCGGGTGGCGCTCGAACACTCCCGCAACATCCCCGCGGTGCGCATGCTGGCGGAGCTGGGACCCCAGACGGTCATCGACACCGCCCGGAGGATGGGGATCCGCAGCCCCCTGCAGCCCCACCTGTCCCTGGCCCTGGGCACCTCCGAGGTGACGCCCCTGGAGATGGCAGCCGCCTTCGCCACCCTCGCGGCAGGGGGCATCTACGCGGAACCCGTGGCCATCACCCGGGTGCTGGACGCGAAAGGCCGGGTGCTGGAGGAGGTGCGGCCGCACCGGCGGATGGCGCTGCGGCCGGAGGTGGCGTACCTGATGACCGACCTCCTCCGGGGGGTGATCGTGCGGGGCACGGGCAGGGCCGCGGACACAGGCCGCCCTGCCGCGGGCAAGACGGGCACCACGGACGACTACCGCAACGCCTGGTTTGTGGGCTACACCCCCGAGCTGTCCGTGGCGGTGTGGGTGGGCAACGACGACAACAGCCCCACCAACCGGGTGGTGGGAGGGTCGGTGCCCGCACGGCTGTGGGCGCGGTTCGTCAAGCGGGCCCTGGCGGGCAAGCCTCCTTCTGACTTCCCGGTGCCGGAGGGGATTGTGCACGTGCCCGTGTGCGTGCAATACGCAGCGGACGGCACGTGCGAGCGACAGGGCTGGAGGCCGGTGCTGCGGGGCAGCACGCCGCCGACCCCCCAACCCCGGGCCCCCGGAGCTCCGGAGCAGGTGACGGAGCGGCCTGCGGTGGTCCTCTTGCAGCCCCAGGACGGACAGGAGGTGACCTCCCCCTTCGTGGTGGAGGGCCGCGCGTTCCCGGGCGCGCGGGTCCACCTGACGGTGATCCTGGAAGGGGGGCCGGCCCCCGTGAAGGTGGTGGATTCCGTCCTTCCCGTGGGCCCGGACGGCTCCTTCGGCTACACCGTGGAGTCCGCCCTGCGGTTTTCGGGGGCCCGGTACCGGGTTACGGCGTTCGCCACCGGGCCCGACGGGTCTGCGAGCACCGCCACGGTGACGGTGCAGGAGCGGTGACGGTCGGCGGCTGGGGAAAGCGAGGTGAGGGAGCATGGCGGGGCACTCCAAGTGGCACAACATCCGGATCAAGAAGGAGAAGATGGACAGGGTCCGGGGGCGGCTGTTCAGCAAGCTCACCCGGGAGATCATCGTGGCCGCGCGGGAGGGAGGCGGAAACCCGGAGGGGAACGTCCGCCTGCGCAACGCCATCGACCGCGCGCGGGACGCGGGGATGCCCAACGAGAACATCCAGCGGGCCATCGCCCGTGGCACCGGGGCGGTGGCCGGGGAGCACTACGAGGAGGTGACCTACGAGGGCTACGGCCCGGGAGGCGTGGCCATCCTGGTGCGGGCGGCCACCGACAACCGCAACCGCACCGCGGCGGAGGTGCGGGCGGTGTTCAACCGGCACGACGGCAGCCTGGCGGAAGCAGGGGCGGTGGCGTGGATGTTCGACCTGAAGGGCGTGATCCAGGTGGACCGGTCCAAGGTGCCGGAGGACGAGCTCATGCTGCAGGCCCTGGAGGCGGGCGCGGAGGACGTGCGGGCAGAAGGCGACACGTACGAAGTGCTGACCGCTCCTGAGGACCTGGGCCGCGTGCGGGACGCCCTGGCCAAGGCAGGCATCCCCTTCACGAGCGCGGAGCTGCAGCAGGTGCCCAAGACCACCGTGCCCCTTTCCGGCCCGGAGGCGGAGCGGGTCCTGCGCCTGCTGGAGGCGCTGGAGGATCTGGACGACGTGCAGCAGGTCTACGCCAACTTCGACATCCCGGAGGAGATCCTGCAGCGCGTGGGCTAGCACCGGTTTTTCCGGCCGGCCAGCAGGCTTCCGGCTCGTCCGCGGTGAATCCCTGTTCGAACATGGTGGCGGTCGGGTTCGACCCAGGGTGGGCGTGTACGGGGTACGCGGTGGTGGACGGCTCCCCGAGGGGTCTACAGGTGCGGGAGGTGGGGCTCCTGCGGGCGGCGCACCGGGAGCTTAGCACGCGGTTGCGGGAGCTGTACGCGGAAGCCCGGTCCCTGCTCGGGGAGGCGCGTGTGGACCTGGTGGCCCTGGAGGACCTGTACAGCCACCCCCAACACCCCAGGACCGCGGTGCTGCTCGGACACGTACGGGGTGTGCTGTGCCTGGCCGCCGCGGAGCTCGGGACCCCCGTCTGGGCCCTGGCCCCCTCAGAGGTAAAGCGGGCGGTGTGTGGGAACGGGCGCGCCCCCAAGGCGCAGGTGCAGGACGCGGTGCGGGCGCTGCTGGGCGTACGGGAGGAGCTGAACGTGCACGCGGCAGACGCCCTCGCGGTGGCCGCCACGGCGCTCGTGCGCGCGGGGTTCCCCTTGCGGGGACCGGTGGCAGGGCGGTGATCGCCTACCTCCGGGGACGGGTGGTGGAGCGGGGAGAGGGGACCGTGGTGCTGGACTGCGGCGGCGTCGGCTACGAGGTGGCCCTACCCGCCTACCTCGCCTCCCAGTGGACCCCGCGGGAGGGCGAGACGGTGGAGCTCCACGTGTCCTACCAGGTAAGCCCCAACCACCCCAAACCCCTGCTGGTGGGCTTCCTGCGCCGGGTGGAGCAGGAGTTCTTCGAGCGGTTCATCACCGTGGACGGGGTGGGCCCCACCAAGGCGGTGCGGGCCCTGGTACGCCCGGTACACGAGGTGGCGGACGCCATCGAGCGGCGGGACGTCCAGTTCCTCAAGCGGCTGCCGGGACTGGGGGAGCGTACCGCCCAAAAGGTGGTGGCGGCGCTACACGGCAAGGTGGCCAAGTACGCCCTCCTGCAGGAAGGGCCGCCCCGGGAGGCGGGTCCCGCGCCGGACGTCCGGGAGGAGGTGCTGGAAGTCCTGACCCGGCAGCTGGGCCACAGGCCCGCGGAGGCCCGGCGCATGGTGGAGGAAGCCCTGCGGCGGAACCCACACGTGTCCAGCGCGGAGGAGCTGTTCCAGGAAGTGTACCGCGCACAGCGGGAGTCCACGCGGGCTGAGGAGGGGGCATGACGCGGGAGCGTTTCCGCAGCGCGCAAGTGGCCCCGGAGGAGGCCAGCTTCCTGCGCCACCTCCGTCCCCGCACCCTGGAGGAGTGTGTGGGACAGGGGAAGGTGCGGGAGGGCCTGAAGATCGCCATCCAGGCGGCCCGGGCCAGGGGGGAGCCGCTCGACCACATCCTCCTGCACGGGCCGCCAGGCCTGGGCAAGACCACCCTGGCCAACGTGGTGGCCGCGGAGATGGGGACCAACCTCGTCCAGACCTCCGGGCCCGCGCTGGAGCGGGGCGGGGACCTCATGGGCATCCTCACCAACCTGGAGTACGGGGACGTGCTGTTCGTGGACGAGATCCACCGGCTGCCGCGGGCGGTGGAGGAGTTCCTGTACCCGGCCATGGAGGACTTCTGCGTGCACTTTGTGCTGGACCGGGGCGTGCACGCCCGGACGCTCCGCTACACCCTCAAGCCCTTCACCCTCATCGGCGCCACCACCCGCGCGGGCCTGTTGACCTCGCCCCTGCGGGAGCGGTTCGGGATCTTCTACCACCTGGACTTCTACTCGGAAGAGGAGCTGACCCAGCTGGTCCAGAGGTCTGCGCGCATCCTACAGGTGGCCGTGACCGAGGGCGGGGCGCGGGAGATCGCCCGCAGGTCGCGCGGCACACCCCGGGTGGCGAACCGGCTGTTGCGGCGCGTCCGCGACTACGCGGAGGTCCGGTACGACGGCCAGATCAACGAGGAGGTGGCCCGGGAGGCCCTGGAGTTCGAGGGGGTGGACGAGGCAGGCCTGGACGCCTTCGACCGTGAGCTGTTGCGGGTCATCGCGGAGGTGTACGGCGGGGGGCCCGTGGGCGTGGAAGCCCTGGCGGCTACCCTCAACGAGGAGACGGACACCCTGGTGGAGGTGGTGGAGCCCTACCTCCTGAAGATCGGGTTCCTCACCCGTACTCCTGCGGGACGGCGGATCACCCCCGCCGCCTACGCCCACCTGGGCTTGCCGGCTCCCCGGAACGGCCGCAGCCAGGGTACCTTGTTCTGAGAGGACGTCGGTGGGAGGGCGCCATGGCGGAGTTGGGCCGGACGCTCATCGTGTTCGGGGTGGTCCTGGTCGTGGTGGGGCTGTTCTTCCTGCTGGTCCCCCGCGTCAGCCTGCCCCGCCTGCCGGGCGACATCCTGGTCCAGCGGGACGGGTTCACCTTCTACTTCCCCCTGGCCACCAGCATCCTGGTGAGCGTGGTCCTCACCTTGCTCCTGAACGCCCTGTGGTGGGCCAGGCGGTAAGGTCCTGCATCGTGGCGTGGACGGTGGCGGCGGCGCTGGCTGCAGTGGTCCCGCCTGCAGCCGGGCAGCGCCCTGTGCTGGTGCGGGTGGGCTTGTTGACCTCCCGGTGGGAGGTGGTGCTGAGCGCGGACGCGCCCCTGCGGGTGCTGGACGTGCAGGCGGACCGGCAGGAGGTGCTGAGCTTGGGCGCGTGGACGTTCCGCGCCGGGCCGGGCGGCGTCGAAATCCCCGGGGTGGCCCGGTACGGGCCCACGGTGCGCGTGTCCGCGGAAGGCGACCGGCCGGTGCGGGTGGAGGACAAGATGCGTGCCTACCGGGGTGTGGTGGAGCTGCGCCGCACGGAGGCCGGGCTCACGGTGATCAACGAGGTGGAGCTGGAAGCGTACCTGTACGGGGTCCTGAAGCTGGAGGTCAACCCCGCGTGGCCCGCGGAAGCGGTCAAGGCGCAAGCGGTGGCCGCCCGCACCCTGGCGGTGGCCAGCCTGGGGCGGTTCGCCCGGGAAGGGTACGACGTACGGGACAACACGGACTCCCAGGTGTACGGGGGCGTGACCTTCGAAGACCCCAGGGCCGCCGCGGCGGTGGACGCCACGCGGGGGCTGGTGCTGGTGCACGGCGGCCAGCCCATCCTGGCCGTCTACCACGCGGACTCCGGGGGCCGCACGGAGTCCAGCGAGCACGTGTGGGGCCGCGCCTACCCCTACCTGCGGGGGGTGGACGACCCCTACGCGGCGGGCTCCCCCTACGAGCGGTGGACCCTCTCGGTGCCCCTGTGGCAACTGGAGCAGGCCTTGCGGAGGGGAGGGGTCGCCGTCCGCGACGTCCGGAGCGTGGAGGTGGTGGAGACCAGCGAGTCCGGCCGTGCGCTGCGGGTGCGGCTTGCGGGTGAAGAGGGAGCGTGGGAGGTCTCGGGCCACGGCCTGCGGATGCTGCTCGGTCCGGACGTGCTGCGCAGCACCCTGTTCACCGTCCGCGTGGAAGGTCCCACCGCGGTGTTCGAGGGGCGCGGGTGGGGGCACGGGGTGGGCCTGTCCCAGTGGGGCGCCCGGGGTATGGCCCTGCGCGGGTGGGACTTCACCCGCATCCTGCAGCACTACTACACCGGCGTCCAGGTCACCGGCCGGTGAAGGATTGGAACTCCACGCCCCCCGCGGCGGAGGACGGGCACCACGAACGCGGTGTGTCCTGCCTCACGCGGGCTCCCCCCGCGCCCAGCCCCGGGTCACCGGATCCCACTCCTCCAGGGGGCGGCCCAGGTAGTCACGCGCGTCGACTTTGTAGCCCGCCTGGGACAGGCGGCGCTGCGCCTCCTGCCAGTACCGGTAGTCCACCTGCCACGCTCCCCCCCGCAGGGGGTTCGGGTACGCCCCGAGCCCGCCCAGCAGCTTCCGGAGGTTCGCCTCCTCTGACGGGTCCGCGTGGATCTCCACCGCTTGGTTGATGGTCCCCACCACCACCAGGTTCGGGTTGGCCGGCGGGGCCAAGGGGCTTCCGCCTGGGTTGGCCGCGGCCACGGGTGCGGGCACGCTGGGCGCCTGGGCAGCCGCCTTGGCTTCTGCTGCCGGGGGTGGGGCGGCAACCGCCGGGCCACCCCCTTCCGCCTTCTTCGCGGCCCAGCGGGCCTTGGCTTCCTCGATGAGGCGCTTGCGCTGTGCTTCCTTCTCGGGGTCCGGGGCCACTGCCCTCCGCGGCCGCTCCTCCGCCATGCCGACCTCCCGCTGGGTGTCCTCCCGGGTGCCTGTTCCTCCGGCATTATAGGGTGTGCGCGGCGCGGCACCAACGCGTGCTATACTGCAGCCGGCCGTGCGCCGACCGTCCGTTCGCGCACCCAGGGAATGGCCGTGCGGGTGTGGAAGCTGGACGGCGGGAGGCCGATGACGGTGCTCGGGGAGGCGTGATGGGGTTTCTCCAGGCGCAGGGCACACAGGGGCAGACGAGCCTGCTGCCCACCTTGGTGGTGTGGGCGCTGCTGCTGGTCATGTTTTACGTCCTGTTGATCCGGCCCCAGCAGCAGCAGCAGAAGCGGCGCAAGGAGATGCTGAGCAAGCTGCGGAAGGGGGACCGGGTGGTGACCGTGGGGGGGCTGCACGCCACCATCGCGGACGTCCAGGACGACGTGCTGACCCTGGAGCTGGCGCCCAACTTGCGGGTGCGGGCGGACCGGGCGGCGGTAGCCTCCGTGCGCGGCCGACGGGCGGAGGGCGAAGGGAAGGAGCGGGAGGCGAAGGCGAAGTCCAGCTAGCCGCCCCCGCGTGGGGGCTTCGCGGGTGGCGCTCGGGGGTGCGGGATGTCGGTGGTGCTGGAAGCGGAGCAGGAAAATCCCTTCGAGGCCGTGTGCCGGTGGATCGACCGCGCGGCAGGGATCCTGGGGTACGACGACTCCACCAGCAAGCCCCTGAAGCACCCGAAGCGGTGCATCATCGTGTCCCTGCCCGTGGAGATGGACGACGGGCGCGTGGAGGTGTTCACCGGGTACCGGGTGCAGTACGACACCGCCCGCGGTCCGTGCAAAGGCGGCATCCGCTACCACCCCCACGTGAACTTAGACGAGATGAAGGCCCTGGCCGCGTACATGTCCATCAAGTGCGCGGTGGTGGACATCCCCTTCGGGGGAGGCAAGGGCGGGGTGGCGTGCGACCCCGCCCGGTTGTCGCACCGGGAGCTGGAGCGGATCACCCGGCGGTACACCGCGGAGATCTTCGACATCATCGGGCCGGACAAGGACATCCCCGCGCCCGACGTGGGGACCAACGCCCAGGTCATGGCGTGGGTGATGGACACCATCTCCATGAAGCGCGGCTACCTGGAGCCGGGGACGGTGACGGGAAAGCCCATCCCCCTGGGGGGGTCCCGGGGCCGGGAGGAGGCCACGGGGCGGGGCATCCTGGTGGTGGCACGGGAGGCCTTCGCGCACCTGGGGATTTCCCTGGAGGGCGCACGGGTCGTGGTGCAGGGGTTCGGGAACGTGGGGTGGAACACCGCGCGCCTGCTGCACGAGGCAGGAGCCCGGGTGGTGGCGGTGAGCGACGTGCAGGGCGGGATCTACCACCCGGAGGGGTTGGTCCCCCGCCTGGTGCGGGAGCACCGGGACCGCACGGGCACCGTGGTGGGCTACCCGGGGGCGAGGACCCTGACGAACGCGGAGCTGTTGGAGCTGGACTGCGACCTGCTGGTGCCCGCGGCCATCGAGAACCAGATCACCCGGCACAACGCCCACGCCATCCGGGCGAAGGTGGTGGTGGAGGGCGCCAACGGCCCCACCACCGCCCAGGCGGACGAGATTCTGCGCAAGCGGGGCGTGTTCGTGGTGCCCGACATCCTGGCCAACGCGGGCGGGGTGGTGGTGAGCTACTTCGAGTGGGTGCAGGACCGGTACGGGTACTTCTGGCGGGAGGACCAGGTCCGCACGCGGCTGGAGGACAAGATGCGGCAGGCCTTCCGGGACGTGTTGGAGTTTTCCACCCAGTTGGGGTTGGACCTGCGGACGGGCGCGTACTGCCTGGGCGTGCAGCGCATCGTGGAGGCCCGCCGGCTGAGGGGACTGTATGCCTGAGGAAGCCCGGGCCCTGGTGCCCACCCGGGTCACCGTGGAGGTGGTGCGGCAGGACCCGGAGGTGGCCGCCTACGTGGAGCGGGCCAACGAGTCCCTGGGGGTGCTGGGGTACACGGAGCACGGGGTCCGCCACGCGTCCCTGACCAGCCGGATCGCGTACAACATCCTCCGGCGGCTGGGGTACCCGGAGCGGGACTGCGAGCTGGCCGCCATCGCCGCCTACCTGCACGACATCGGCAACCTGGTGAGCCGGCTGAACCACGAACACACGGGGGCGGTGCTGGCCGGCGCCATCCTCCAGCGCCTGGGCATGGAGCCCGCGGAGCGGGCGGTGGTGATGAGCGCCATCGGAAACCACGAGGAGTCTCACGGGCAGCCGGTGAGTCCCGTGGGCGCCGCGGTCATCCTCGCGGACAAGTCCGACGTGCACCGCAGCCGGGTCCGTAACCCCGACCCGGCCACCTTCGACATCCACGACCGGGTGAACTACGCGGTGGAGCACTCCTTCCTCCGGGTGGACGAGCGGGCCAAGGAGATCACCCTGGAGCTCACCATCAACACGGAGAAGGCGCCCGTGATGGAGTACTTCGAGATCTTCCTGTCCCGCATGGTGATGTGCCGGCGTGCCGCGGAGCACCTGGGCTGCGCCTTCAAGCTCCAGATCAACGGCGTCCGCTTCCTGTAGCCAGGGGCGGGTTTGACGGAGGGAGGGCCGGGGGCTATCCTCGACCCGGAACCGCCATGGACATCCTCTGTGTGGGGACCAGCCACCGCACCGCGCCGGTGGAAGTCCGTGAACGCGTGGCGTTCCTGGAGAGCCGGCTGGGCGGGGCCTGCGCGCTGCTGCGGGCGCGGGACGGACTCCACGAGGCGGTGCTGCTGTCCACCTGCAACCGGACGGAGGCCTACGTGGTGGCCGACGACCCATCCGCCGGCGCCCGCACCGTGGTGGAGTTCTGGTGCGACTACCACGGGATCCGGCCCGCAGACGTGGAACCGTACACCTACCGCCTGTCCGGTCCGGACGCGGTCCGCCACCTGTTCCGGGTGGCCGCGGGGCTGGACTCCATGATGGTGGGCGAGCCCCAGATCCTGGGCCAGGTGCGGGAAGCCTTCGGCACCGCCCGGGCCGTGCGGGCTACCGGTCCGCTGCTGGACGCGCTGTTCCGCCACGCCATCGCCGCGGGCAGGCGGGTCCGGCAGCAGACGGGCATCGAGCGGGGGTCGCTGTCCGTGCCGGCCGCGGCGGTCACCCTGGCCCGGCAGCTGCTGGGGGGCTTGGCGGGCCGGCGGGTGTTGGTGCTGGGGGCCGGGGAGATGGCGGAACTGGTGGTGCGGCACCTGGTGGAGGCCGGGTGTGGGTCCGTGGTGGTGTGCAACCGCACCCTGGAGCACGCACGTCCCGTGGCCCAGCGCCTGGGCGGGGTGGCCATCCCCTTCCACGAGCTGGCCGCGTTCCTGCGGCAGGCGGACATCCTGCTGACGTCCACCGCGGCACCCCACCCGGTGGTGGAGCCGGACCTGGTGGAGCAGGCCATGGCAGGCCGACAGGCGCCCCTGGTGATCGTGGACATCGCCGTCCCCCGGGACGTGGACCCGGCCGTGGGCCGGATGCCGGGGGTCCGGTTGTTCAACGTGGACGACCTGGAAGGCGTGAGCCAGGCGGCACGGCAGGCGCGCCAAGCGGAACTCGCGCAGGCGGAAGCCATCGTGGAGGAGGAGACCGACCGGTTCACCGCCTGGCTGAAGTCGCTGAAGGTAGTACCCCTCATCGCCGCCCTGCGGGCCCGGGCGGAGGCGGTGGTGGAGGAGGAGTGGCGCAAGGCGTTGCCCCGGCTCCAGGCGCTGACCCCCGAGGAGCGGGAGGCGGTGCGCGCGGTGCTCCAGGCGGCAGTCAACCGGCTGCTCCACGGACCCATCGTGCGGCTCAAGGAGATCGCCCGGCGCGAGGAGTCCGTGTACGTGGAGGCCGCCCGCACCCTCCTGGGGTTTGACGAGGACCGGGCCCAAGCCGACCGTTGACCCTCCGCGTCGGCACCCGGACGAGCCTGTTGAGCCGGCTGCAGACGGACTGGGTCCTGCAGCAGCTCCGCCGGCTGGACCGCAGCTTGCAGTTCGAGGTGGTGCCTGTGCGGACCGCGGGGGACCGCACGCGTCGGCCCATCCCGGAGCTGGGAGGGGCCGGCTGGTTCACCCGGGAGCTGGACAGGGCGCTGCTGGACGGAGCCGTGGACCTGGTGGTCCACAGCTTGAAGGACCTGCCCACCCAGCCCACGCCGGAGTTGGCGGTGGCGGTGCCGGAGCGGGAGGACCCCCGGGACGTCCTGGTGGGCCCCTGGGCGAGCCTGGACCAGCTGCCTGCAGGCGCCCGCGTGGGCACCAGCAGCCCGCGCCGGAGGGCGCAGCTGCTCGCGTACCGGCGGGACCTGCAGGTGGTGCCGCTGCGGGGGAACGTGGACACGCGGCTGCGGAAGGTCCACCGGGGCGAAGTACACGCGGCGGTGCTGGCGGCCGCGGGCCTGCTGCGGGGAGGGTGGGCAGACCGGATCCGCCAGTACCTGGACCCGGAAGTGGTGCTGCCCGCCCCGGGGCAGGGCGCGCTGGCCGTGCAGGTGCGACAGGCGGACCGGGCGCTGGTGGACCTGGTGGGCGGGCTGGAGCACCCGGCCACGCGGGCCGCCGTGGAGGCGGAACGAGCTTTCCTGCGGGCCCTGGGGGGCGGGTGTTCGGTGCCCGCGGCGGCTCTTGCCACGGTGCACCAAGGCCAGCTCTTCCTGCGGGCGAGGGTGCTGTCGGAGGACGGGAGCCGCCAGGTGTCAGCCCAGCGGGCGGCCCCCCCTCAGCAGGCGGAGCGCCTCGGACAGGAGGTGGCCGACGAGCTCCGCCCGTTTCTGGCCTTGGTGGGAGGACCGGGGTGGCCGCGCACGTAGGGGCGCTTTCGGGCCGGCGGGTCCTGGTGACCCGTCCCGCGGACCAGTCGCCCGCCCTGCAGGCGGCCCTGGAGGCCTTAGGGGCCCGGGTGGAGGCGGTACCGGTGATCGCCATCCTGCCGCCCTCAGACCCAGGCCCCCTGGAACAGGCGGCCGCGGGCCTGGACGCCTACGACTGGCTGGTCTTCACCAGCCGCAACGGGGTGCGTGCCCTCGCCCGCTGCAGGGCAGGGGCGCCGCTTCCCGCCCGCACCCGGGTGGCCTGTATCGGCCCCGCCACCGCGCACGCGGTCCGGCAACTGGGCTGGCCGGTGCACCTCCAGCCCGCTTCCTACGTGGCGGAGGCCCTGGTGGAGGCCTTCGGGACGGTGGACCTCCGGGGCTGCCGGGTGCTGCTCGCCCGGGCCCAGGAGGCACGGGACGTCCTGCCCCAGGGCCTCCGCGCGCTCGGCGCGCGGGTGGACGTGGTGGCCGCGTACCGCACGGAACCCGCGTACAATGAATCCGAGCGGCTGCAGGAAGTGTTGCGGCGCGGCGTGGACCTCGTCACCTTCGCCAGCCCGTCCGCGGTGCGGGCGGCCGTACAGCTCGCGGGCGGCCCCGACCTGCTGCGGGCTGTGCCCGCGGCGTGCATCGGCCCGGTCACCGCGTCTGCCGCGCGGAGCGCAGGCCTGCACGTGGTGGCGGTGGCGGAGTCCTACACCCAAGGCGGCCTGGTGGAGGCGGTGGTGCGGGCCTTCGCCCCGGGAAGGGAGGGAGGACGGTGAGCTTTCCCGCGTTCCGGAGCCGGCGGCTGCGGCGGACGGAGGCGCTGCGCCGCCTTTCCCAGGAGGTCGACCTGTCCGCGCGCCACCTCATCGCGCCCCTGTTCGTGAAGGAAGGGATCTCCCAGCCCGTCCCCATCCCCTCGCTGCCCGGCCAGCTGCAGCACACGGTGGAAAGCCTGGTGCAGGAGGTCGGGGAGCTGGTGGAGCTGGGCGTGGGCGCGGTGATGTTGTTCGGAATCCCCGCGCACAAGGACCCCGTGGGCAGCGGCGCGTGGGACGAGGACGGCATCGTGCAGCGGGCCCTGAGGGCCCTGCGGTCGGAGTTCGCGGACCGCGTGGTGCTTGTGGCGGACCTGTGCCTGTGCGAGTACACGGACCACGGCCACTGTGGGGTCCTGGCGGACGGGCCGGAGACGGTGGACAACGACCGCACCCTGGAGCTGTACGGCCGCGTGGCGGCAAGCCAGGCGCGGGCGGGCGCGGACGTGATCGCCCCCAGCGGGGTGATGGACGGCCAGGTGGCGGCCATCCGCTCCGCCCTGGACGGGGCAGGCTTCCCGCAGGTGGCCATCCTCAGCTACGCGGCCAAGTTCGCCTCCGCCTTCTACGGGCCGTTCCGGGACGCGGCAGAGTCCGCGCCCCGGTTCGGCCACCGCCGCGCCTACCAGCTGCCGCCCGCGGGCCTGCGGCAGGCCCTGCGGCGGGTGCAGGAGGACGTGGCGGAGGGCGCGGACGCGGTGATGGTCAAGCCGGCACTGCCGTACCTGGACGTGCTGAGCGAGCTGCGCCGGCGGCTAGACGTCCTGCTGGCGGCGTACTGCGTGAGCGGCGAGTACGCCATGGTCCACGCGGCCGCGCAGCGGGGCTGGCTGGACCTGGAGTCCGCCATGTGGGAGGTGCTGGTGTCCATCCGGCGCGCGGGGGCGGACTGGGTGCTGACGTACTTCGCCAAGGAGGCTGCGAGGAAGCTGCGGTGACGGCCCGGTCGGAGGAGCTGTTCGCCAGGGCCCGGCGGGTGATGCCGGGCGGGGTCAGCAGCCCCGTCCGGGCCTTCCGGGCCGTGGGGGGCACCCCCCCGTTCCTGGTGCGAGGGGAGGGCGCGTACGTGGTGGACGCGGACGGCCGCCGGTACGTGGACTGCGTGAACAGCTGGGGTGCCCTCCTCCTCGGGCACGCGCACCCCGAGGTGGTACGGGCCGCGCAGCAGGCGGTGGCGGAGGGGAGCAGTTTCGGTGCGCCGACCCCGTGGGAGGTGGAGCTGTGCGAGCGGCTGTGCGCGGCCGTCCCCTCCGTGCAGGTGGTGCGGCTGGTCAGCTCGGGGACGGAGGCGGTGATGAGCGCCCTGCGGGTGGCCCGGGCGGCCACGGGCCGCGAAGGGGTGGTGAAGTTTGACGGCGGCTACCACGGCCACGTGGACGCTCTGCTGGTCCGGGCGGGCTCTGGGGTGGCCACCTTCGACCTGCCAGACAGCGCGGGGGTCCCGCCCAGCGCGGTGCGCGCCACCTTCTCCCTGCCGTACAACGACCTGGAGGCCGCCAAGGCGCTGTTGGAGCGGCGCGGGCACGAGGTGGCCGCGGTTCTGGTGGAGCCCGTGGCGGGCAACATGGGGACGGTGCCCCCGGAGGCGGGCTTCCTGGAGGGGCTCCGGGAGCTCACGCGCCGCTGCGGGGCGCTGCTGGTGTTCGACGAGGTGATCACGGGGTTCCGCTTCCGGTACGGGGCGCTGCAGGACCAGCTGGGGGTGCGGCCCGACCTCACGTGCCTGGGAAAGGTGGTAGGAGGAGGGTTCCCGCTGGCCGCGTACGGGGGCCGCGCGGACCTCATGCGGCAGGTGGCCCCTGAGGGGCCCGTGTACCAGGCGGGCACCCTGGCGGGCAACCCGGTGGCGGTGCGGGCAGGCCTCGCCACCTTGGGCCTGTTGGAGGACGGGGAGGTGTACCGCCGGCTGGACCACTGGGGCAGAGTCCTGGAGGACGGGCTGCGGGAGGCCGCGCGCGCCGCGGACGTGCGCGTGTGCGTCAACCGGGTGGGCTCCATGCTCACGGTGTTCTTCGACGTGGACCGGGTGGTGGACTACGCGTCCGCCCGCAGGGCGAACGCGGCGCGGTTTTCCCGGTTCTTCCACGCCATGCTGCGCAAGGGCGTCTACCTTCCCCCTTCCCCCTTCGAGGCGTGGTTTTTGTCCGCGGCCCACGGAGAGCGGGAAATCCAGCAGATCCTGCAGGCCGCGCGGGAGGCCTTCCGGGAGGCCGCATGAGCCAGCGGGTCCTGGTGGTGATGCCCCTGTACAACGAGGAGGCTACCCTGCAGGAGGTGCTGGAGGCGGTCCTGCGGTATCTGCCGCCCGGCGCGGACGTCCTGGTGGTGGACGACGGCTCCACGGACCGGTCCCCGGACATCCTCCGGGGCTTCCCGCAGGTGCAGGTAATCCGCCACCCGGAGAACCGCGGGTACGGCGCCTCCCTCATCGACGGGTTCCGGTACGCCCTGGACCACGGGTACCACGTGGTGGTGACCATGGACTGTGACGCCCAGCACGAGCCGTACCTCATCCCGGACCTGCTGACCGCGCTGGAAGGGGCGGACATCGTGTCGGGAAGCCGGTACCTGCCCGGTTCCTCCCGCGGTCAGGAGCCTCCCCCCGACCGGCTGCGGATCAACCGTGCCGTCACGGAGCGGGTGAACGCCCTCACGGGGTACCAGCTCACGGACGCCTTCTGCGGGTTCAAGGCCTACCGGGCGGAGGTTCTCCGGCGCATGCACCTGGACGAGCCTTCGTACGGGCTGCCCCTTCAGGTCTGGGTGCAGGCCGCGCGGCTGGGGGTGCGGGTGCGGGAGATCCCCATCGGGCGGATCTACAAGAACCCGCAGCGCCGTTTCTGGGGTGGGCTGGACGACCCGGAGGTGCGCCTGCGGTACTACCTGGGGGTGCTGGAGCGGGAGGTGGCCAGGTGGCTGCGACAACCCGCGCCCTCCGGGGAGGCGAGCGCGTGAGGACGGTCCTGGTGCTGGCCCCGCACCCCGACGACGCGGAGATCGCCATGGGGGGCACCCTGGCGGCCCTGGTGGGTCAGGGGTGGCGGGTGGTGGTGTGCGACCTCACGGACGGGGAGCCGACACCCGTGGGCACGCCGGAACGCCGCCGTCGGGAGGCGCAGCGGGCCGCGGAGATCCTCGGGGTGGAGCGGCGGATCCTGGACCTGCCCAACCGGTTCCTCCTGGACGGCGTGGAGGCGCGGAAAAAGGTGGCCGCGGTGATCCGCGCGGTGCGGCCCGAGTGGCTGTTCGTGCCCTACTGGGAGGACGCCCACCCCGACCACGTGCAGGCCGCGGCGCTGTGCGAGGCCGCGCGGTTCTACGCGAAGCTCACCCACACGGACATCCCCGGCGACCCCCACTACCCCCGCCGCGTGGTGCACTTCTTCTCCACCCACTACCGGATGGTCCGACGGCCTTCTTTCGTGTTCGACATCAGCCACACCCTGGACCGCAAGCTGGAGAGCCTGCAGGCGTACGAGAGCCAGTTCGGGCCGGAGCGGGGCAACCGGGGCATCCTGGAAGCGGTGCGGGTTGCAGCCCGGTACTTCGGTTCCCTGGTGGGGGTGACGTACGGCGAGCCCTTCCTGTTGCGGGAGGAGTTGGGGGTGCGCAGCCTGGAGGCGCTGGTGTGAAGGAACTGGCCCCGCCTGCCCGACACGGTGAGGTCCTGTGCGTGCCGGAGTTCCCCCGCTGGCGGGAGGTGGCGGAGGAGGCCGCCCGGCGGGCCGCGGAGGTGGAGGTGCACGGCCAGCCCCTGGCGAGCTGGCGGGCGCAGGCCCGTGCGGAGGTGGCAGAACGGGCAGCTGCACTGCTCCGCCGGTGGGGGGACCCGGTCCCGGAAGCTTCCGGCCCCTTGTGGGTGGCCACAGGCCACCAGCCCACGTTGTTCCACCCGGGGATCTGGATCAAGACGTGGGCCATGAACGCCTGCGCCGCGCAGGGGACGGTGGGGCTGAACCTGGTGGTGGACTCCGACGAGTGTGGCCGGTGGGGCGCGCGGGTACCGCGGCGGAACGGAAGGCTCCAGGTGGCCGAGCGGACCCTGGTGTGGTGCGGGCGGGAAGTCCCCTTCGAGGCAGCCCCCCCTCCCCACCCGGCACGCTGGCAGGCCTTCTGCGCGGAACTGCGCGCCGACCTGGCCACCCTGGACCGCCCGGCGGTGGTGCAGCGCCTGCACGCCGCGGAGGAGGCCGGGCTGCGCAGTCTGGAGGTGGCGCGCAACCTCGGCGAGTTCGGCGCAGGGCTGCGCAGAAGGCTAGAAGCCCGGTCCGGACCTGTCCGGTACCTGGAGCTTTCCGTCTCGGAGCTGTCCCGCACCCGCGCCTTCCGGCTGTTTGCAGCCTGGGTGGCGCAGGACGCGGAGCGGTTTTGGGCCTGCTACAACGAGGCCTTGGACCGGCACCGCCGGGAGGCGGGCGTGCGGTCGGCGTCCCAGCCCTTCCCGGACCTGCGACGGGACGGGGAGCAGGTGGAGCTGCCCTTCTGGGTGCTACAGGACGGCGTCCGCCACCCGGTGTTCGTCCGGCCCGGACACCGTCCGCTACTGGTCTGCGGGGGCAGGCCGGTGGGCGAACTCCCCGACCGGGTGCCGGAGGGGCTGCGGCCGCGGGCGCTGGCGCTCACCCTGTTCGTCCGGCTCCTGGTGTGCGACCTGTTCGTGCACGGCCTGGGGGGCGCCCGCTACGACCGCGTCACCGACCGCGTGCTACAGGAGTTCTTCGGGTTCTCGCCGCCCCCCTTCGCGGTGCTCACGGCCACCTTCCACCTTCCCCTGAGCCGGCACGCGGATCCGCGGGCGGCCTACGCGGAGGCACACCGGCTGTGGGTGGACCTCCAGCACAACCCCGACCGCTACCTACCGCGGGACGGCGAAGCAGACGCCCTGGTGCAGGAGAAGTGGCGGTGCATCCGGGAGCTCCAGTCCCCCCAGCTGTCCCGCCGCAGCCGGCGCGAGCTCACCCACCGCATCCGCGCCGTCAACGAGGCGCTGCGGACGTACGTGCAGGACCGGCTGGCAGCGGTGGAGGCGGAGCTTGCGGCCCTGCGGGAGGAAGTCGCGGAACAGGAGGTGGCCACGGACCGGACCTACCCGTTTTTCCTGTTCGACCCGGAGGAAGTACAGGCCCCGCTGCGCCTGGCGGAGGGGGTGCGGTGCGGGTAAACGCACCCGTGGTGACGGAGTCCCTGGGCCGCCGGTTCGGCCCGGTGGTGGCGCTAGCCGACGTGTCGCTGTGGGTGGCGGAGGGTAGCTGCCTGTTGCTGGCAGGGCCCAACGGGTCCGGCAAGACCACCCTTTTGCGGGTGCTGGCCACGGCCCTGCGGCCCACGGAAGGCCGCGCGTGGGTGTGCGGGTACGACGTGGCCTCCGAGGGGGGCCGGGTGCGGCAGGTGTGCGCGTACCTGGGCACCTCCCCCGGCCTGTACGGGGCCCTCACCGGCTGGGAGAACCTGTGCCTGGCCGCGGACCTGTGCGGCCGGCCCCGCTCCCGGGTGGGGGACCTGCTGGCGCGCGTGGGGCTGGAGGCCGTAGCGCACCGGCCGGTCAGCACCTACAGCCTGGGAATGCGTCGGCGGCTGGGCCTGGCCCGCGTCCTCCTGCAGGAAGCCCGGGTGGTGCTGCTGGACGAGCCCTTCGTGGGGCTGGACGAGCAGGGCAGGGGGTTGGTGGAGGAGCTGGTGCGGGAGGTGAAGGGACAGGGCGGCGCGGTGGTCGTGGCCAGCCACGACCGGGACCGTGGCCTGCGGGTGTGCGACGCGGTGGCAGAGCTCCAGGACGGCCAGCTGGTCCGGCCCCTGGTCCGCTTGGCCGGTGCGGGGGCGGGGCGGTGAGCAGCTGGCGGCGGGCCGCGGCGGTGGCCCGGAAGGACCTGGTGCTGGAGTGGCGGGGCAGGGACGTGGTGGTCCCCGCGGCGGCCTTCGGGCTGGCGGTGCTGCTGGTGCTGGGGCTGGTGTCCGGGGGCGGGCCCGAGTCCGCCCCCACGGCCCTGTGGGTGTCCGTGCTGCTGGCCAGCGTCCTGGCCACCGGCCGCAGCACCGAGCGGGAAAGCGAGGAGGGCACGCTGGAGACCCTCCTCCTGTACCCGGGCAGCCGGGAGGACCTGTTCTGGGGGAAGTGGGCGGCGCTGGCGGGCTGGGTCGCGGTGCTGGCCGTAGGGCTGTGGGGGACCCAGGTGCTGCTGTTCAACGCCCCGGTACGCGGCCTCCCGCGGCTGGCCGCGGCCGGCCTGCTGGCCGCGGTGGGGCTGAGCGCGGTGGGCACCCTGCTGGCGGCGCTGGCGGACCGGGTGCGGGCGGGCCGGCTGCTCATGCCCCTGCTGTACCTGCCTGTCAGCGTGCCCGTGCTGCTGGCCGGGATCCGCCTCACGGAGTCCGCTTCCTTGGACACGCCCGCGGGGCCGTGGCCCGGCGTGTTGGTGGTGTTCGACCTCCTGTTCCTGCTGGTGGGCCCGGTGCTGTTTGAGGCGGTGGTGGAGGCCTAGGTGCGCGCCTTCTTGCTAGGTGCCACAGCGGCCCTGTTGGGCCTGGGGCTCCTCCTGGCCCTGTGGCTGTCCCCCCCGGACGCCTACCAGGGAGAGTACGTGCGGATCCTGTACGTGCACGCGCCCGCGGCGGTTGCCGGGTACGTGGCCGCCGCGGTGGCCTGCGGGGCGGGCGCCCTGTACCTGTGGCGGCGTCAGCCGCGCTTTGACGCGGTCACGCGGGCGGGCGCGGAGCTGGCGGCGCTGTTCTCCGGCCTCACCCTGGTCACGGGCATGCTGTGGGGCAAGCCCGTGTGGGGCGTGTGGTGGGCGTGGGACGCGCGGTTGGTGAGTACTGCGGTGCTGTTCCTGCTGTACGTGGCGTGCCTGTTGGTCCGGGAACTGGCGGAAGACCCGGACCGCGGGCGCAGGCTCGCGGCCGCGGTGGCGGTGGTGGCCTTCCTGGACGTGCCCTTGGTGCACTACTCCGTGGTGTGGTTCCGCACCCTGCACCCGCCGCCCTCCGTCCGTCCGGACCGGGTGACCATGGCCCCCGAGCTGCTCCTGCCGCTGGTGGTGAACGGGGTGGCGTACCTGGCGTTGCTGGGCTGGCTTCTGGTGGAACGCACCCGGCTGGCGGACCTGGAGGCCAGGCGGTGAGCGCGTGGGGCTGGGTCGTGGCCGCGTACGGGTGCGCCGCGTTGGTCTTGGGGTTGTACACGTACCGGCTGGTGCGCCGGCTGCGCCAGGCGTCGGCCCAGGAGGACCGGGAGGTGAGGGAGTGAAGCGGGCCCGCGTGGTGGCGGCCCTGTTGCTGGTGGCGGGCTCCCTCGGGTACGTGGTGGCGGGCGGCCTGCGGGAGGCGGTGGTGTACTACGTCACCCCCACGGAGCTGGAGGCAGGCCGGGTGGACGTGCGCCGGCCCGTGCGGGTGGGCGGGCAGGTGGTCCCCGGGTCCCTGCGGCGGGACGGCAGCGACCTGTGGTTTTCGCTCGGCGACGGCCGGGCGCAGCTGCACGTGCGGTTCCGCGGGCACGTGGAAGGCCTGCTGGCGGAGGGCCAGGGTGCGGTGGTGGAGGGACGGCTGGGCGCGGACGGGGTCTTAGAGGCGCACACCGTGGTGGTGAAGCACGCGGAGGAGTACCGGCCGCCCCGCTAGCCGCCGCTTGACGCGCCGTAGACGACCTACCGAAAATCGTGGCGGACCTTCGCGGCGGGGGCCCAAACCGGGCCCTCTTTTCGCGTCTGCGGCGGTGGTCGGGAAGAGGATTCCCAAGACCCCGGGTCTAATACACACGCGAGCTGCGGAAGGTCCCCGGAGGCGGGACGCGAACTCGTCGGTCCAGGAGGCAGGTTGCGCAGGAGCGAAGCCGGGCCCCTCTGCGGCCGGCGGCCACGGACGGCGGAAGCCGTCGTGTTGCTGCTGGCGGTGTGCACGCTGGTCGGCTGCCAGCCGTTCGTGCGGTTGAGCACCCCCTCGCGGGAAGCCTACGAGCCCCTGGAGGGGTTTGTGGTCCGCATGAACTTCGTCCCCCGCAAGCCCGACGCGGACGAGGGACGGAAGATCTACGAGGCGCGGTGCGCCGTCTGCCACGGGCCGGAAGGCCGCGGGGACGGCCCCATGGCCACGCAGCTCACCGCGCCGGAGAAGAACCCCTACACCGACTTCCTGAGCCTGTTCCGCATCCACCCGAAGTCCGAACCGCTGCCCAGCCGGCCCGCGGCGTTCCACAACCTGGACCAGATGCGGCTGAACGCGCCCTTCGCCCTGTTCGAGACCATCGCCCGAGGCCGGCCCCACACGGCCATGCCTGGGTTCCAGCACCCCGCCTACGGCGCGGTGGACGGCGGCGAACCACGCCTGGACGACCAGCAGATCTGGGACGTACTGTTCTGGGAGTGGAGCCGGACCACCACGCGCGAGCGCCTCGCGCAAGGCCGGCGCATCTACAACCAGCTGTGCGCCAGCTGTCACGGCGTCCAGGGGGACGGCAACGGCCCGGAGGCGGCGCGCATCCGCGAGCAGGTGTGGACGTGGGCGCGGGGCGTGGGGCCCGGGATCTTCACGGACCGGGACTGGATGGCCTACCGCAAGCCCGTGGAGCTGTACCAGCGGGTGGCGGAGGGCGTGCGGCGGCGGGGGGTGGAGCTCATGCCCGCCTACGCGGGCCAGCTGTCGCCGGACGAGATGTGGACCGTGGTAGAGTACCTGTGGACGTTCGTGTACACACCACCCCGGGAGATGCGCCCGTGAGCGACCCGCGAGGCCCGAACCGGCGGACGTTCCTGAAGGTGCTGAGCGCCATCCCGGCCGCAGGAGCCCTGGCGGCCTTCCTGGCACCGGTGCTGCGCTACCTCAAGCCGAACCTGGAGCCGGGGCTGGGGGTGCCCGCGGGCAAGCTGCCGCCGAACTTGGCGGAAGGGGACCTCCCGAAGGGGGAGCCGCTGCCCATCGCGCGCCTGGAGGAGCTGCAGGAGCCCTGGTCCAGCAAGTTCTTCGTGTTCACGCAGAAGTACCCGCAGTACACCCCGGAGCTGGCCCGGGCCTTCACGGTGCCCGGGGTGGCCATCCGCCTCCCGTGGAAGGTGCGCTTTCCCGGCTACAAGGACGGCCGGGAGCCCACGGACATCGTGATCTTCTCCCGCATCTGCCCCCACCTGGGGTGCATCTTCAACTACGTGCCCGACTGGCGCGAGATCACCGCGGGCTACGGGGGCTACATGCCGCCCCCGGAACGCCGGCACGGGCTGCTGGGGTGTCCCTGCCACCTGTCCATCTACGACCCCGCGGACCGCGAGCAGCCGGGGCGGGTGCTGTCTGGACCCGCTCCCCGGCCGCCCCGTTACTTCACCTACGAGGTGCGGGACGGGGTGATCGTGGTGACGGGCGCGGAGCCCGGCGGGATCGCCTGAGGGAGACGGCGCCGTGTGGGACCGGGTTCGGGAGTGGTTCCGGGAGCGCAAGGAGAAGCTCGACCTGTTCGACGAGACGTACGTCGACCGCCAGGACAACCCCCTGTACATCCTCGGGCAGGTCGTGTACTTCGCGTGGATCGCGGTGGTGGTGAGCGGGATCCTCCTCATGATCTGGTACGAGCCCACCGCCCACGGGGCGTACAGCTCCATCCTGCGGATCCAGCGGGACGTCCCGCTCGGGTGGCTGATCCGGGGCGTGCACAAGTACGGCGCGGACATGCTCATCCTTGCCATCACCCTCCGCATCTACCGCATGTACTTTTTGGGCGAGTACAAGCGCCCCCACGAGCTGTCGTGGATGATCCTGTTCGGGTCCCTGGTGCTGGGCATGATCTCCGGCCTCACGGGCTACCTGCTCATCTGGAACCAGCGGGCCTTCTGGGCGGCGAAGGTGGTGCTCACGGTGGCCGTGTACCTGGACGAGCTGCCCCTCATCGGCCAGACCCGGTTCGGCAGCGCCATCGCGTTTGCCTTCCTGGGAGGGCCCGCGGAGGGCCAGGGCACCCTCACGCGGTTTTACGCCATCCACTTCGGGATCTCCGCGCTGCTGTTGGTGGCCTCGGAGGTGTACTTCTACTTCACGCGGCGCCGGCGGTTCGTGCTGTCCCCCACCGCCCTGGTGATCCTGCTGGCCATGCTGGTGGTCACCAGCTACGTGTTCCCCGCGGAGATGGGGCGGCGGGCGGACCCCAACCGGACGCCGCTGCCCATCCTGTCGGACTGGTACTTCCTGGCCCTGTACCAGTACGTGAAGTACACCCCACCCCTGTGGGCGGGGCTGGGACCCGGGCTGCTGATCGCCTACGGCATGCTGGTGCCGTTCCTGGACCGCAGCAAGGGGCGCCGGCCCTCCGAGCGGCCGTTTTTCACCGTGGTGGGGGTCATGGCCCTGGTGTACTTCCTGGTGTTCACCGCCCTGATCCTGTTCAACATCGCGGTGATCGGCCGCGACCCGCACGTGGTGCTGCTGGTCACCACGGCCACCCTGGGGCTGGGCCTCGCCCTGGAGCTCCGGTACCGCAGGCGCAGGAAGCTGGCGGAGGCCGCGTCCCCCGCCCCGGCACCTCGCCCCGCGCCGGCCCGGGCCACTGCGGGGTGAGCGGGTGCGCGCCTTGCGGTTCCTCGCGGGGTTTGCGGTGGCCGTGGCGAGCCTACACGAGACCTGGCAGGCGCTGCGGGCCGCGTGGCTGGACCCGCGCCTGGAGCGCTGGGTGACCGCGGCCGCGTGGGTGGCCCTTGTGGTGGCTTCCGCGGGGTGGGCGGGGCTTGTGGTGTACGCCGCGGACCGGCGGGCGGGCCGGGTCCGGCGCCGGGTCGGGGTGTACGAGCGGGCCCTGGCGCGGGGAGGGAGGTGGCCGTGAGGGAGCCGGACCGCACGGGCGGGTACCTGGCCCTGGCGGGCTTCCTGGCCGTCCTGAGCCTGGCCTGCGTGGCAGCCATGGTGTACGGGGAGTGGTCGGACCGGCGGATGCTCTCTGCCGGGGCCATGGGCGTACTGCTGGTGCTGTACGCGGCCATGGTGGTGCTGTTCCGGAAGGCGCGCCTGACTGCGGAGGACTAGGGTGTACCGGAGGTTGCTGCGGGCCCTGCAGAGCGCCACCCTGCGGCTGGACGTGTGGACGAACCGCGTCCTACCCCAGGACTTCAACCCCCTGTACTACACGGGCGGGCTGGCGAACCTGTTCCTCACGGTGCTGGTGGTGTCCGGCATCCTGATCTTCCTGTACTACGAGCCCAGCCTGGAGGGCGCGTACGCCTCGGTGGAGTTCCTCAGCCGGGACGTCCCCTACGGGGTGGTGTTCCGGGGCATCCACCGGTACGCGGCGGACGCCTTCCTGGTGGCCATCCTCCTGCACCTGTTCCGGAACTGGTTTACCGACCGCTACCGGGAAGCGCGGGACAGCCAGTGGCTGTCGGGCATGTTCCTCCTCGTGGTCTCCGCCTTCGTGGGGTTCACGGGGTACCTGCTGGTGTGGGACGAGCGGGCGCAGCTGCTGGCAAGCCTCACGGTTCAGGCCCTCCGGTCGGTCCCGCTGGTGGGGGGGTGGATGGCGCAGGTGTTCCTGGGCGGGCCGGGCGTGAGCGACACCACCCTGCCCCGCTTCCTGTACCTGCACATCGGGCCCGCCATGACCCTGTACGTGCTCCTGTGGTGGCACTACGTGCGGTTGCGCCACCCGAAGATCTGGCCGCCCGCGGTGTGGGTGCTGTTCGGCCTGGGCCTGCTGTTCATCCTGGCCTCCGCCCTGCCCGCCACCAGCGGGCGGCCCGCGCAGCCCGGGGCCTCCCCCGAGGGGTTCCCCGTGGACTGGTTCTTCCTGTGGCCGTACGTGCTGGCCCGGTGGCTGGCCCCGGGCTGGGCCCTGGCCTTGGTGGTGGCGCTGGTGGCGTACGGGATGGTGATCCCCTACACCCTGCGGGAGACGCCCGAGGAGCGGGGGCTGCGGGCTCTGGGGCAGGCGGTGGTGGTGGAGGAGAACTGCACGGGATGCGAGCTGTGCTACTACGACTGCCCGTACAACGCCATCTACATGGTGCCCAGCCCCTACCCGGGCAAGAGCCGGGCCGCGGCCAACCGCAAGCTCCTGGCGGTGGTGGTGGACTCCCGGTGCGTGGAGTGCGGGATCTGCATCGGCGCCTGTCCCTTTGAGGCGCTGGAGCTGCCGAGGATGCTGGACCGGGACGTGCGGCAGCGCATCCAGCGGGGAGCCGGCGTAGCGGCCCCCGCCACCCCGTGAGGCGGACCATGGCAGACGCGGCGGAGCAGACCACCACGGCCACAGCCACCACCCCCCGGGTGGTGGGGTTCCTGTGCGACTGGGCGGTGCGCAGCGACGGGCTGGTGGGCCCCGACGACACCCTGGTGGGGATGCCTCAGGTGACCGTGATCCGGGTGCCCTGCTCGGGCTTCGTGCGGCCCGCCTGGCTGGAGCTGGCCCTGCGCAGCGGGGCGGCGGGGACCTTCGTGTGCGGGTGCCCCATGGGCGACTGCCTGAACCGGGAGGGGAACTGGATCATGGAGGACCGCATCGACCAGCTCCGCAAGCGCCTGGCCCGGCAGAAGGTGGACCCCGACCGGGTGGCCTTCTTCGCGTACGGGCTGCACGAGCGCGAGCCCTTCCTCCAGGCGGTGGCGGCGTTCGTGGAGCGGGTGCGGCGGTTGGGAGGGAAGCGGTGACGCGGTGGGGTCCCAAGAGGTGGAAGACGTACCTGTGGTACGCCCTGTTCTACCTGCTGTTCTTCGGCCTGCTGCTGTTCGTGGCGGCCTTCGGGCTGGTGGCGGAGACGTAGCGGGGAGGCCCGCGGATGCTGGCGTGGATGTTCACCGACGAGCGGTGGAGTGCGGCCCGGCGGTTCCTCTACGCGGGGGCCCTGTGGGGGATGGCCGCCCTGGCGTACCAGACCCTGGCAGCCGCCCAGCGCACGTGGCCCCAGCTGCTGGCGGACGTGCCGTGGGCCTCCCACGGCCGCGTGGTGGCAGTAGCCCACGACCTGTGGGTGTTCGGCTTCCTGTCGCACCTGCTGGTGGGTGGGGCGTTGCGGGTCGTAGGCCAGACGGACCGGGAGGGGCTGTGGAGTGAGCCGTTGGCCAACCTGGCCCTGTGGACATGGACGGTCGCGCAGGCGCTGGGCTGGTGGTGGCTGTCCGTGGGCTGGACCCGGGGACGGCCGTGGGGCGAGGCCCCGTGGCCCGTGGACCTGCTCCGCCTGGCGGGCAGCCTGGCCCTCCTGTGGGTGGTCCGGAAGACGCTCCAGCGGGTGCCGGGGCGGGAGCCCGCGCTGGCCCTGGTGGGTGCGGGGTTTGCTGCTCTCCCTTGGGTGCTGGTGCTGGGGAAGGGGCTGTTCTGGCCGTTCCACAACCCTTATGCGGGTGTGCTGGACGCGCTGGCGCAGGCGTTCCTGCGCGCGGGCCTGGACTGGTTGTGGCTGGCCCCCGTGGCCTGCGGGGTGTGTCTGTACGTGCTCGCGGCCCTCACAGGGCGTCGCGGCTTACCCGAGGGCCTCGGTCTTGCGGCCGTGGTGGGGCTGGTGGCCTTCGGGTCCCTGGCGGGTCCTGGACAGCTCGCGTGGGGGCCCGTGCCCTTCTGGACCCAGACGCTGGGCGCCGCCGCCTCCGGGCTGCTACTCCTCCCCCTGTCCACGGCGTTGACGGGGGCGGTGAGGTCCCTGGAGGGGAGCTGGGGGACCTCCGGGGACCACCCGGGGGTGGTGTTCGTCCTCGCGGGGCTGGTGGGGTTGGTGGCTGGAGCTGCGGGCAACGCCCTGGCGTCTACGGCCACGGCCAGCCGCGTGGTGCACCTGACGTTCTGGCAGGAGGGCGTGCGGGCGCTCGTCCTGGGCGGGGTAGGTGCCGTGGCGGTGGGCTGTGCGTACCTGCTCACCCCGCAGGTGCTGGGGCGGGCCCTGGCAAGCCGCCGCCTGGCGTGGCGGCACCTGTGGCTGGCGGTGGTGGCGTGGGCGCTGTGGGCGCTGAGCCTGTTGCTGGCCGGGCTGGTACAGGGGGCCACGTGGGCCACGGGGACAGTCCCCTTCGCCCACGGGGTGCAGGCGGTCCGGCCGCTGCTGGCGGCAAGTTTCGCAGGCCAAGCGCTGGCCTGGGTGGGCCAGGGGCTGTTTGCCTGGAACCTGTTTTTGACCGCGGACTCCGGCGAGCCCGTCCCCGCGGCCGAGCAGGAGTGGGCAGCCGTGGCGGGCTCCTGAAGGGGCCGCGGGTGGTTCGGGAGGTGCGCGGTTGAAAGACTTCCTGGCGCCCTTGGTCCGGTTTGTGGCGGGGGCGGTGCTGTGCGGGTTCGCCGCCACCGTCCTGCTGCCCGCCGTGGACCCCGCCGCGCGCTCTGCTGCCGCCGCGCCGCTGGGCCCCGCGCAGGCCCGCGGCCGGTGGGTGTACGCCCGGGAAGGGTGCGTGGCCTGCCACACGCAGCAGGTGCGTGCCCCCGAGGCGCGGTTCGGGATGGTCGAAAAGCAGGGAGACGTGGGAGAGGCCTCTGCTCCCGCCCACCTGACCGGCCAAAACCCCGTGTTGACGGGCTCCCTGCGGGCCGGGCCGGACCTGGCCCGCCTGGGCGCCCGCACGCCGCAGGCGGACCGGCTACGGTCGCTGCTGAAGTCCGGCGGTGTGGGGATGCCGCGCTACGGGTACCTGTCGGAGGCGGAAATCTCCGACCTGGTGGCGTACCTGCTGACCCTGCGGTAGGGAGGCAACATGGCGAACGAACTCCCCGCGGTGCGGCCCAGCCGGTGGCTGCTGGCCTTGTACGTGCTGGTGCCCGCCTGGGCCGTGTGGTACCTGTTCGTGGCCGGCGGCCTGGTGCAGCCTGAGGTGCGGCCGGTGGCCCGGGCGGTGGAAGGGGTGTCCGCGGGTGTGGCGGCGGCGCCGGAGGACGCCGAGCAGATCCTGGGGATCCTGGCCGTAGTCCCCCAGGACGCCCGCAACGCCCGCCCGCCGCGTCCGGTGACGGACGCCATGCTGGCCCAGGCCAAGTCGCAGTACGACACCCTGTGCGCGGTGTGCCACGGGCCGGACGGGCGCGGGGACGGACCCGCGGGGGCAGCGCTGAACCCGAAGCCCGTGAACTTCCACGGCCGTACCTTCCAGGAGCGGATGCCCGTGGGCGCCACCCACTGGGTGGTCAAAAACGGCCTGGGCAACACCCCCCGCCGCAGCGGCATGCCCGCCTTCGGCCAGCTGCCTGACGACCAGATCTGGGCGTTGGTGGAGTACGTGCGGCGGTTGGGCCGCTAGGGGGCTGGCTGTGGGGGGCCGGCAGAGGAAGAACAGGCTGGTGCAGGCTGTCCTGCGGGGAGTGGGAACGTGACCGCACCGCTGGCGGCGGACGCCGCGTTGGCCTCCGCGTACGCCCCCGTGCGGGACGACCTGGAGCGGCTGCAGGCGCTGCTGCACGAGGAGCTGGCCGCCCGAGACCCCTTCCTCATGGAGCTGGTCTCCCACGTGCTGCAGACCCGGGGTAAGATGGTCCGTCCCGCCCTGGCGTTCCTGTGCGCGCGGCTGGCGGGTGGGCGGGGGGAGGGGCGGGATCTGGTGGCGGCCGCGGTGGAGCTCATCCACGTGGCCAGCCTCATCCACGACGACGTGATCGACGAGGCGGACCGGCGGCGGGGTCAGGCCACGCCCAACGCCCGCTGGGGCAACCACGTGGCCGTGCTGCTGGGTGACTACCTGTTCAGCAAGGCCTTCCACCTCCTGTCCCGGGTGGGGCGGGACGACGTGGCAAGCCGCGTGGCCATGGCCACCGTGCGCATGAGCCAGGCGGAGCTCCTGCAGGTCAAGTACGGCAGCACCCTGCACACGGACGAGGCCGTGTACTACGCCATCGTGGAGGGCAAGACGGCCCAGCTGGTGTCGTCCGCGTGCGCGGGTGGCGCGTTGGTGGGGGGAGGGGACGGCGACCTGGCGGACCGCCTGGGTACCTTCGGGCTCCACTGGGGCGTGGCCTTCCAGATCACCGACGACACCCTGGACCTCACCAGCGACCCGGAGGTCCTCGGCAAGCCCATCGGCAGCGACGTGCGGGGCGGCAAGGTGACCCTGCCCCTCATCCACTTCCTGAGCCACGCGGGCCCGGAGGAACGCCGGCAGCTGGAAGCCTGGGTCCGCGCGGGCGCGCTGGAGCCCCTGCGGGAGGCGCTCCAGCAGTCAGGATCCCTGGCGTACGCCCTGGAGGTGGCCCGTGGCCACGCCCGGCGGGCCCTACAGGTGCTGGAAGGACTGCCCGCGGGCCCGGAGCGGGACAGCCTGGTGACCCTCACGGAGTTCGTGGTGGCCCGCCGGCACTGAGACCTGGGAATCCGGCCGCGCGCACCTGGCTGGCCCACGCCCGCTCCGCTACACTGCCTCTCGTGGAGGCGACCCAGCGCAGGTGGCAGCGGCTTGTTGCCCTCCTGGGGGCGGCGCGGGGGGCCATGGTGTCGTTTGCGGTGTCCACCACCTCCCGCCACCTGGAGGCGCACTTGGAGGAGGTGCTGGCGCGGTGGAGGTCGGCCCTGCACCGGCGGGTGGTCCGCTACGCAGACCACCCGGACCTGTCGGAGCGCTGGGGCCGGCAGACGGTGGCCCTGTTGCTGCACGTCATGCGGGCCCGGGCCCAGGCAGAGCGGCTGGAGGCCCGCGACCGGGTGTTCGAGCACGCGCACCGCGTGGCCACCGAGCAGCTGGAGCTGGGGTTCAGCCTGGAGGAGATCCTGCAGGCCCTCAGCCTGCTGCGGAGCAGCCTGTCCGCGCAGGTCCAGGCGATGCTGAACCGGCGGCTGTGGGTGGCGTTCCCGCCGGACGTGATGCTGGCCACCGAACGGGTGCACGAGGCCATCGACCTCCAGATGCTGGCCATCGGCCAGGCCTACCTGGAGGCCCGGGACCGGGTGATCCAGGAAAAGCAGCGGGACCTGGAGGAGAGCAACGAGAAGCTCAAGATCCTGTTGCGGGAGATGCACCACCGGATCAAGAACAACCTGCAGACCCTGGCGGACCTGTTGTACCTGGAGGCCCTGGACGCGGAAGGGCCCGCCCGCAAGGGCCTGCTGGACAGCATCGGCCGGGTGAAGAGCATCGCCGCGGTGCACCAGATGCTGTCCGCCGACCACATCGAGCAGGTAGAGGTCCGGCGCCTGGCGGAACGCATCGGGCAGACCATGGGGCACCACCTGGCCCGGGCGGGGCGGTCGGTGCGGGTGGAGGTGGCCGGCCCCGAAGTGTGGCTGCCCAGCAAGCAGGCCACCGCGCTGGCCTTGGTGCTCAGCGAACTCCTGGCCAACGCGGTAGAGCACGCGTTCCCGGAGGGGGGCCGGGGCCGGGTGGAGGTCCGGCTGGGCCAGTCTGACCAGGAGGTGTGGGTGCGGGTACGGGACGACGGAGTGGGGCTGCCCCCGGACTTCTCCGTGGAGCAGCACGGCCACCTGGGCCTGCGCATCGTCCGCGACCTGGTGGCCCGGGACCTGGGGGGCAGCTTCGCCCTGTGGAGCGAGGGGGGGACGGTGGCGGAGGTCCGGTTCCGGCTGCTCCATCCCGGCCCGACACCGGCCCCCGTCCCGTGGGAGGGTGCGGCATGAAGGACCGGCTCCGCATCCTCATCGCGGACGACGAGGCCATCCGGGTGATGACCCTCCGGACCCAGCTGCGGGCGCTGGGCTTCCAGGTGGTGGCGGAGGCCACCAACGGCCGGGAGGCGGTGGAGCTCGCCGCCCGCTGCGAGCCGGATCTGGCCATCCTGGACATCAAGATGCCGGAGATGGACGGGATCGAGGCCGCCCGGGCGATCACCGCGCGCCGTCCCATCCCGGTGATCCTCCTCACCGCGTACAGCGAGCCGGAGCTGGTGGAGCGGGCCACGGAGGCGGGCGTGTTCGCGTACCTGGTGAAGCCCGTGAGCGAGGAGGACCTGCTGCCCACCATCCTGTTGGCCCGCGCCCGGTTCGAGGAGTTCCGCCTGCTGCAGCAGGAGGTGGCGGACCTGCGGGAGGCGCTGGAGGCGCGCAAGATCATCGAGCGGGCCAAGGGCATCCTCATGAAGCGCCTGGGGATCAGCGAAGCGGAGGCCTTCCGCCGGATGCAGGTGCAGAGCCAGAAGGAGAACAAGAAGCTGGTGGAGATCGCGCGCGCCATCGTGACCGCGCACGGGGTGCTGTAGTGGGACCGGGGGCGAGGGAGGACGCCTGGGAAGGGTTGGCGGAGGACCTGGCGCACTTGGTGCGGGCCCACGTGGAGCTTGTGGAGGTGGAGGGCCGCCAGGCCCTCCAGGACCTGGTGCGGGGCGGCCTCGGCCTGCTGGCAGGCCTGGGCAGCCTCCTGGGGGCGGCCTTGTTCCTGCCCGCGCTGCTGGCCCTCCTGCTCGGCCAGTGGCTCGCCCCGTGGGCTGCGGGCCTGGTGAGCTGGCTGGTGGTGGCCGGACTCGGCGCGGGGCTGGCGGCCTGGGGGATCCGCCGCCTCCGCAGGCCGAAACTGGCCCGGGTGCGGGCGGCGTTGCAGGAGGACGCCCGGTGGATCCGCGAGCTGACCACGTCTATGCGGAGCTCCGGAAGGCCCGGCTCCGGGTCGCCCTGAGGCTCCGGGCCCTGGTGGAACAGCGGGGGGCTCGTTCGGGTCCCGCCCCGCGGGCGCTCCTTTTGGCCGCGGCCGTCCTCGTGGCGCTGGTCCTGTGCGCGGTGGTCCCGCGTGCCCACGGGGCACGGCCGGGCTGATACAATGGCACCGGAGGTGGCGGATGCCCTTCGGGATCGGAACCACCGAGCTGGTCATCATCCTCGTCATCGCGCTGCTGATCTTCGGGCCGTCCCGCCTGGCCGGTATCGGAAGCTCCCTGGGCAAGGCCATCCGGGACTTCCGCAAGTCGGTCAAGGAAGAGGACGCCGACGACACGGCGAAGACGTAGCCGCCGGGCGGGGAAACACGCGGGCTGTGTGCCGTTGAAGCGGGAGGCCGGCCGGTGACCCGGCGTGCCCGGCGGTCCTACCTCCCTCTGGTGTTCGTGGTGCTGGCCGGGGGAGTGCTCGGACACGTGCTGGCCGAGGCCACCTCCGCGACCCCCTGGCTTTCCCTCCTGAGCCGGTCTGTGGAGCCCGGGCTGGATCCTGCCCTGCACCTAGACTTGGGGCTGGTCACCTTCACCCTGGGGTTCACCCTCCGGTTGAACCTCGCGGTGGCCCTGGGGGTAGCGTTCGCCCTGTGGGCCTGGCGGTGGATCTGAGCCAAAACGGGTGGGAAATCCCGTTCAGTAAACGGGATGACGTCGTGGGGGCCCACCATCCGGGAACTGCCGCCCGAGGCGCGGCCGAGGGAGCGGCTGCTGGCTGAGGGGCCGGAAGCCCTGCACGACCGGGAGCTCCTGGCCGTGCTCCTGCGGGCCGGGACCCGGTGCCGGTCCGCCCTGCACGTGGCGGACGAGCTGCTGCGGCGGTTCGGCGGGCTGCGGGGGCTCACCAGAGCGCGGGCGGAGGAGTTGAGCTCGCTGCCCGGCGTAGGTGCCTCGAAGGCGGCCACCCTGCTGGCCGCCTTCGAGGTGGGCCGGAGGACACAGGGGCCGGACCCCGCCTCCCGCCCGGTGATCCGCAGTGCCGCGGACGTGGCGGCGGTGGTGGGGCCGAGGCTGAGCCACCGGGACCAGGAACACTTCTGCGTCCTCCTGCTGAACGCCAGGCACGAGGTGGTGGGCGTGGTGGAGACCTCCCGGGGAGGGCTGAACGCGGCCTCCGTGGAGCCCCGGGAGGTGTTCCGGGAGGCGGTCCGCCGCAGCGCCCACGCGGTGGTCCTGGCCCACAACCACCCGTCCGGGAACCCGGAGCCCAGCCCCGACGACGCCCGGCTGACCGCGGTCCTGCGGCAGGCGGGCGCGCTGTTGGGGATCGCGGTGCTGGACCACGTGGTGGTGGGGGACGGCCGGTTTGTCAGCCTCCGGGACCGGGGGCTAGGATTCTAAGGTGGACCCACGCCGCGGGCCCGCGGAAGCCGCCCTGGGCCCCGCGGCACCCCGTCAGCACGGACTCGGAGGTCAGGATGATCCGCAACGGGTTGCTGAGCCGGTTCTCCCGCGACATGGGGATCGACCTGGGCACCGCCAACACCTTGGTGTACGTGCGCCACGAGGGCATCGTCCTGCGGGAGCCCTCCGTGGTGGCCAAGCGCAGCGACGGAGCCATCCTGGCCGTGGGGGACGAGGCCAAGCGCATGGTCGGCCGGACCCCTTCCGACATCCACGCCACGCGCCCGCTCCGGGACGGGGTCATCGCGGACTTCGACACCACCGCCGCCATGTTGGCCTACTTCATGCGGAAGGGGATGCGGGGCCGGTCGTTGTTCAAACCGAGGGTCATCGTGGGCATCCCCTCCGGCGTCACCGAGGTGGAAAAACGCGCGGTGATCGACGCGACCCTGCAGGCGGGGGCACGGGAGGCGTACCTCATCGAGGAGCCCATGGCGGCCGCCATCGGCGCAGGCCTGCCCGTTTCGGACCCGGTGGGCAGCATGGTGGTGGACATCGGCGGTGGAACCACGGAGGTAGCGGTGATCTCCCTGGGGGGGATCGTGACCAGCAAGTCCATCCGCATCGGCGGGGACGAGATGGACGAGGCCATCATCCAGTACGCCCGCAAGGCGTACAACCTGCTGATCGGGGAGCGGACCGCGGAGGAGATCAAGATCGCCGTCGGTTCCGCCTACCCCCTGCGGGAGGAGCAGGCGGTGGACGTGCGGGGGCGTGACCTGGTTTCCGGACTCCCCCGCACGGTGCGGATGACCAGCGCGGAGATCCGGGAAGCCCTGCGGGAACCGGTGGCCGCCATCGTGGACGCGGTGAAGCAGACCCTGGAGCGGACGCCCCCGGAGCTGTCCGCGGACATCGTGGAACGGGGCATCGTCCTGGCGGGCGGCGGCGCCCTGCTCCGGGGCCTGGACCGGCTCCTGGCGGAGGAGACCGGCATGCCGGTGACCCTCACGGACGACCCCCTGTCCGCGGTGGTCCTGGGGACCGGCCGGGCCTTGGAGGAGATCGACGCGCTGAAGAAGGTGTTGCTGACGGGCAAGCGGGCATAAGGGCCGTGTTCACACCGCAGGAGGCGGGGCCGGTGCGGTCCAGGCCGGGGGGCAGCCGGAGATGATCCTCGCGCGACCGCGGCGCCGCGTCGGGCTGTTCGCCGCCCTGCTGCTGGCGTCGCTGGTGCTGTTCAGCTGGCAACTCCGCGCCCCTGACCGGCGGGCCGTGGGGCCCGCGGGCCGGGCGGTGCTCTCCGTGGTGCTGCCCGCGCAGGTGCTCCTCAGTAGGGCCGCGGACGCCGTGTCTCGCTCGTGGCGGGCCCTGAACGAGATCGGGCAGCTGCGGGCCGAAAACGCGCGCCTGCGGGCGGAAGTGGAGCGGTTGCAGCGGGAGCTGGCACAGCTGGAGGAGGTGTCCGCGGAAGTCCAGCGGCTGCGCCGGCTGGTGGGCTTCCGGCCTCCCGCCTCCCTGGGGACCGTGGCCGCGCGGGTGGTCAGCCGGGACCCCAGCCGCTGGTACACCACCCTCACCGTGGACCGGGGCAGCCGGGACGGGGTCGCCCGAAACGACCCGGTGGTGACCGCGGAGGGGCTGGTGGGAAGGGTGTTGGAGGTCTACCCCCACACCTCCCGGGTGTTGCTGGTCACGGACCCGCGCAGCTCCGTAGGCGTCCTGGTACAGACCACCCGGGACCCGGGAGTGGTGGAGGGCACGAGCACAGGCCAGCTGAGGTTGCGCTACCTGTCCCGGTCGTCTCCCTTGCGGGACGGGGACGTGCTGGTAACGTCCGGTCTGGGCGGCATCTTCCCCCGCGGTCTCCGCGTGGGGGTGGTCCGGAAGGTGGTGCGCACCGCCGGCGCCCTGTTCCAGGAAGCGGACGTCCAGCCCGCCGCGGACCTGTCCCGGTTGGAGGAGGTGCTGGTGGTGGTCCGCGCCAGCCAGCCCCCGAGGTAAGTGGTGCGGTCTGGACCCTGGCGCCTGATCGGGCACGCGGCCGCCTGCTCGGCGGTGCTGCTGGCGGCGGTGGTGGTGGAGGGCGCGTGGGCCTGGCGCTTGAGCTGGATGGGCGGGACCTTGGATCCGGTGCTGTTGGTGGTGGTGGCGCTGGGCCTACGCAGGGGGCCCGAGGTGGGAGCCGTGGCGGGGTTTGTGGGCGGGCTGTTACAGGACCTGGCGGGAGGCGGACCCCTGGGAGGGATGGCCGCGTCCAGGGTGGTGGTGGGGTTCGGTGTGGGGTCCCTGGCGGCGACCGTGGTGGCCGACAGCCCCCTGGCGGCGTCCGCCTTCGCGGCCCTGGGCACCGCGGCGGCCCGTGGGCTGGACTTGGGGCTGTCGTGGCTTGCGGGGGACCCCGGCCAGGACCCGGTCCTCTGGCTGCGGGCGGTCCTAGCGGCCGCGTCCGGTAACGCGCTGACGGCACCCCTGGTGTTCGCCGGATTCCGCTGGGCGGGCCGGTGGGGCACACGCTCACGGGTCCCCCTGCGCCAGGGGGCCCGGTCGACGGGATGAGCCCCGAAAAGCCAGCTCACCTCAGCGCACGCATCGCCTCCCTGGCGGCCGCGGTCACCGTGGCGCTGGCGGCCTTGGGCGTGCGGCTGTGGCAGCTGCAGATCCTACAGGCGGACTACTACGCGCAGCTGGCGGACACCAACCGCCTGCGCGTCCACCGGGTGGCGGCACCCAGGGGGCTGGTGCTGGACCGCCGCGGTACGCCTTTGGTGGCAAACCGCCCCTCCTTCTCCGTGTCCCTGCTCCCCATGGAGCTGAAGGAACCGAACCGGGTACTGCCGGAGCTGGCGCGCATCCTGGGGGTGGAAGAGGGAGAGGTGTGGTCCCGGTGGGAGCGGGGCCGGGGCCGGCCGTTCGAACCCCTCCGGGTCCGGCGGGACGTGGGGATCCGCGTGGTGACCGTCCTGGAGGAGCGGCGGGAAGAGCTGCGGGGCGTGGTGGTGGAAGCCGAGCCCGTGCGGGTGTACCCCTACCGCACCGCGGGGGCCCACGTGCTCGGCTACCTGGGCGAGGTGAGTCCGGAGGAGCTGGAGGCCCTGCGCCCCAAGGGCTACCGGGGAGGCGACCTCATCGGCAAGGCGGGCGTGGAGCGGCAGTACGACTCCCTGCTCCGGGGCGTGGACGGCGAGCAGGTGGTGGAGGTGGATGCCGCAGGCCGGCCCCTCCGGGTGCTCCGGGAGCAGGCAGGGCAGCCGGGGAACAGCTTGGTGGTCTCCCTGGACTGGGACCTCCAGCTGGAGGCGGAGCGGCAGATGCAGGGCCGCGCGGGTGCCGTGGTGGCCATGGACCCCCGCAGCGGCGAGGTGCTGGCCATGGCCAGCAGCCCCTCCTTCGACCCCAACCTGTTCTCCGCAGGGATCCCGGAGCGGGCATGGAGGCGGATCTCCACAGACCCCAGCAATCCCCTGCTGAACCGGGCTGCGGCCAGCGTGTACGAACCCGGCAGCGTGTTCAAGGTGGTGACGGGGCTCGCGGCGCTCGCCGAAGGCCGCGCGTCCGCGGGCTCCCGGTTCGTGTGCACCGGCTCGGTGCAGCTGGGGCGGTGGGTGTTCCGCGACCTGGCGGCGCACGGGGTGGTGAGCTTCACGGAGGGTGTGGCGCAGTCGTGCAACGTGATGTTCTGGCTGCTGGGCAGGTCCGTAGGGGTAGGGGCGCTGGCCAAGTACGCGCGCGCCCTGGGCTTTGGGCAACCCACGGGTGTGGACCTCCCGCAGGAGCTGGCCGGGGTGGTGCCCGACCCCGCCTACAAGCAGCGCACCTGGCGGGAGCCCTGGTACCCCGGCGACACCCTGAACATGGCCATCGGGCAGGGCTTCGTGCTGGTGACCCCCCTGCAGGTGGCCCGGGCCCTAAGCGCGGTGGCCAACGGCGGCCTGCTGCTGCAGCCACGCCTCGCGCGGGCCGTGCTCTCCCCGGACGGGCAGGTGCGGAGGAGGTTTGCGCCCGTGGTGCAGGGGCGGCTGGACCTGGCACCGTCCCACCTGGCGACCCTGCGGCGCGCCCTGGAAGCCGTGGTGGACCACGGCACCGGCGTGGCGGCTCGGGTGGAGGGTCTGCGGGTGGCAGGCAAGACGGGCAGCGCGGAAACGCCCCGCGGCCGGCCCCACGCGTGGTTTGCGGGCTACGCGCCCGCGGACGACCCTCGCATCGTGGTGGTGGTCCTGGTGGAGCACGGCTACCGCGGCGGGCTCAGCGCCGCGCCCATCGCGCGCGCCCTGCTGGCGCGCTGGTGGGAGGCGCAGCGGACGGCGGGAGGGGCGATGTGGCGGGAACGGTGACGCCTTCGGGCTCCGGAGCGCGCCTCCTGTGGCGCCGGCTGCGGCACGTGGACTGGGTGCTGGTGGGCTGCACGTTGGTCCTGGTGGGGCTTGGGACGGTGGCGGTGGCCAGCGCCACCGCCAGCCCCGAGCAGCCCTTGGGGCTAGTCCGGGCGCGGTTGGTCCACGTGGCCGTAGGCATGACGGCCATGGTGGGCCTGGCGGCACTCCCCTACCACACCTGGGGAGAGTGGTGGAAGTTCGTGTACGGCGCGAGCCTGTCCTTGCTGGCCCTGACGGACGTGGCGGGGCGGACGGCCCTGGGCGCGCAGCGGTGGTTGAACGTGGGCCCCGTGAGCGTCCAGCCTTCCGAGCTGGCCAAGCTGGGGCTGGTGGTCACCCTGGCGTGGTCGTTGAGCCAGCGCAAGGAGCCGCCCCGCCGCCTGAGCGAGCTGGGCCCGTACCTTCTCCTGGCGGTGCCCCTGGTGGTGTTGGTGTTTTTGCAGCCGGACCTGGGCAGCGCCCTGGCCTTCCTGGCGGTGCTGCTCGGCCTCCTGTGGGTGGCGGGGCTGCCCCGGGGACAGCTGGCCGCCCTTCTCCTCGCAGGCCTGCTGGCCGCACCCTTGGCGTGGCCGGCCCTCAAGCCGTACCAGCGCGCGCGGCTGCTGGTGTTCCTGGACCCCAGCTCGGACCCCCTGGGGGCCGGGTACAACCTCATCCAGTCCAAGATCGCCATCGGGTCGGGCGGGCTGTGGGGGAAGGGCCTGTTCGCCGGCACGCAGAACACGCTGCAGTTTCTGCCCATGCAGCACACGGACTTCGTGTTCTCCGTGATCGGGGAGGAACTGGGGTTTGTGGGCAGCGTGGGAGTCCTGCTGCTGTTCTGGGTGTGGCTGCTGCGGGTCCTGCACGTAGCGGCTTCGGCCCGGGACGCCTTCGGCAGCTACCTGTGCGCGGGCGTGGCCAGCCTGGTGGCCTTCCACGTGCTGGTGAACGTGGGCATGACGGTCGGCCTTCTGCCGGCCACGGGCATCCCGCTCCCCTTCCTGTCGTACGGGGGGACTTCCCTGGTGGCCAGCCTGGCGGGCGTGGGGGTGGTGCTGAGCGTGGCGGTGCGCAGGCCGAAGATCCTGTTCTGAGGGGACGACGGGCATGCGGCGTCAGATCGTGGCGAACGTGGAACCCTTTGAGACCCGCGTGGCGGTGTTCGAGGACGGGCGCGTGGTCAACCTGTTCGTGGAACGGGGGGAGCCCCTGGCCGGCAACGTGTACAAGGGCCGCGTGGCGAACGTCCTCAGCGGGATGGACGCCGCCTTCGTGGACATCGGCCTGGACCGCAACGCCTTCCTGCAGGTGGGCGACGTGCGCAGCCAGCGCATCGGCGGGGAGGAGCTGGAGGACGCCATCGGGCGGGGCCGGATCCAGCAGCGCCTGCGGGTGGGCCAGGAGATCCTCGTGCAGGTCACCAAGGAGCCCATGGGGAGCAAGGGTGCCCGGGTGACCACCTACCTCGCCATCCCCGCCCACTACCTGGTCCTGATGCCCACGGTGAGCTACGTGGGGGTGTCCCGGAAGATCGAAAGCGAGGGGGAACGGCGGCGGTTGCGGGAAATCGCCCAGCGGCTGCGGCCCCAGGGCATGGGCCTCATCGTCCGCACCGCGGCGGAGGGGGCCACGGAGAAGGACCTGCAGGACGACCTCCGCTACCTCCTCAGCGTCTGGAACCGGGTGCTCGAGCGGGCCCGCGCCAGCCGGGCGCCGGCCCTCCTGTACCAGGACCTGCGGCTGCTCCGGCGGGTGGCCCGGGACCTGTTCACGGGGGAGGTGGAACGGTTCGTGGTGGACTCCCCCCGGGAGTACGAGCGGCTGGTGGACCTCGTGAGCTCCTACGCACCCCACCTGCGGGACCGGCTGGAGCTGTACAGGGGGCCGGAGCCCATCTTCGAGCACTACGGAGTGGAGCGGGAGATCGAGACCGCCCTCCGGCGCAAGGTGTGGCTGCCCTCCGGCGGGACCCTGGTGGTGGACCGCACGGAGGCCCTCACGGTCATCGACGTGAACACCGGGCGCTACGTGGGCGGCCGGGACCTGGCCACCACCATCCTGCACACGAACCTGGAGGCGGTACAGGAGGTGGTGCGGCAGATCCGGCTGCGGGACATCGGCGGCATCATCCTGGTGGACTTCATCGACATGGAGGACCCCAAACACCGGGAGCAGGTGATGCGGGCGCTGCAGGAGGCGGTCCGGCGCGACCGGTCCAAGACGCACGTGATCGACCTCACCCAGCTGGGCCTGGTGGAGATCACGCGGAAGCGGGTGCACCAGGACCTGGAGGCGGTCATGCGGATGCCCTGTCCCTACTGCGACGGACGGGGGCGGGTCCTCTCCCCGGAGACGGTGGCCAACCGGATCCGCCGGGAGCTGCCGCGGCTGTGTGCCGCCTGCCGGGAGCCGGTGCTGGTGGTGCGGGTGCACCCGTCCGTGTACGGGGAGCTGGTGCGGGATGCCAGCCGGCTGCGGCAGGTGGAGGAGCAGACGGGCAAGACGGTCCAGGTCCTCCCGAGGGAGGACCTGCACGTGGAGCAGTTCGAGACCGCCTCCGCCCCCGCCTTGGAGGCGGTGGAAGTGCCCGCGGCCCGAGAGCGGGTGTACCGGTGGGGCCCGGAGGAGGTGCTGGACGTGGGCGAAGAACCCGACGCGGAGCTGGAGCGCGCGGCCGTGGGGGCGGGGCCCGCGGGGTGGTGGCAGCGGCTGCGGCGGTGGCTGGTGGGCCGCACGCCCGCACGGTCCGGCCCGCGGATATAATCGTGTGTGCCCGGTGCCGGGCGGGAGGTCGGAAGGTGCTGTCCAGCAACGAGGTCCGCGAGGCGTTTTTGCGGTTCTTCGAGGAGCGGGGCCACGTGCGGGTACCCAGCATGTCCCTGGTCCCGCAGGACCCGACCCTGCTGTTCACCAACTCCGGCATGGTGCAGTTCAAGGACGTGTTCCTGGGGGTGGGCACGCGTCCGTACAAGCGGGCGGTGGACGTTCAGAAGTGCATGCGGGTAGCCGGCAAGCACAACGACCTGGAGGACGTGGGCAGAGACGGCTACCACCACACCTTCTTCGAGATGCTGGGCAACTGGTCCTTCGGGGACTACTACAAGCGGGAGGCCATCGCCTGGGCCTGGGAGCTGCTGACGCAGGTGTGGGGGTTGCCGCCGGACCGCCTGTGGGCCACCTGCTTCGAGGACGAGGAGGGACAGATCCCGCGGGACGACGAGGCGGCGGAGATCTGGGTCGCCCAGCCGGGCTTCGACCCCTCCCACGTACTGTTCTTCGGCCGGCGGGAGAACTTCTGGGAGATGGCGGAAGTCGGGCCCTGCGGGCCGGACAGCGAGATCCACATGGACCGGGGGCCGGAGTTCTGCAACCTCCGGCACGTACCCGGCCACACCTGCCGCGTGAACGGTGACTGCGAACGGTTCGTGGAGCTGTGGAACCTGGTGTTCATCCAGTACAACCGCACGGGCCCCACCACCCTGGAGCCCCTTCCCGCCAAGCACGTGGACACGGGCATGGGGTTCGAGCGCCTGCTGGCGGTGCTGCAGGGTGTCCGGGACAACTACGGGACGGACCTGTTTACCCCCCTCATGGACCGGGTGCAGGAGCTGTGCGGGCAGACCGCGGCGGAGCGGGAACGGGACGTGGTGGCCTACCGGGTCATCGCGGACCACGGCCGCGCGGCCGCCTTCCTGGTGGCGGACGGGGTGGTGCCGGACAACGAGGGCCGGGGCTACGTGCTGCGGATGATCGTCCGCCGGGCGGCGCGGTTCGGCCGCAAGCTGGGACTTGTGCGCCCCTTCCTGGCGGAGGTCACGGACGTGGTGGTGGACCGGATGGGGGAGGCGTACCCGGAGCTCCCGCGCGCCCGGACCTTCATCCGGGAGGTGCTCACCGCGGAGGAGGAGCGGTTTGGCCGGACGCTGGAAAGCGGCCTGGCGCGGCTGGACGAACTGGTGGCCGCGGCCAAGGCGGAGGGCCGGAGGGCGCTGCGGGGGGAGGACGTGTTCCGGCTGTACGACACCTACGGGTTCCCCCGGGAGATGACCTGGGACGTGGCCCGGGAAGCCGGCCTGGAGGTGGACTGGGAAGGGTTCGACCGGGAGATGGAGCGCCAGCGGCAGCGCGCCCGGGAGCAGTCCGCGTTCGCCCTTACGGTGGCCCCTCCTCCCCTACAGGCCCTGGCAGAGCGCGGGGTCCGGACCGAGTTCGTGGGGTACCGGAAGCTGCGCGCGCGGGCCACCGTGGTGGCGCTGGTGCGGGGAGGGGAAGGCGTGCAGGCCGCGGGCCCCGGGGAGCAGGTGGAGGTGGTGCTGGACCGCACGCCCTTCTACGCGGAGGCCGGCGGGCAGGTGGGGGACACGGGCTGGCTGGTGAGCCGGTCCGGGCGGTTCGAGGTCACAGACACCCAGCGGCCCGCGGGCCAGGTGGTGGTGCACCGGGGCGTGGTCCGGGAGGGCACCCTGCGGGTGGGGGACCGGGTCCGCGCGGAGGTGGACGCCCCTCGCCGGCGGGAGATCATGCGGCACCACACCGCCACCCACCTGCTGCACAAGGCCCTGCGGGAGGTGCTGGGCGAGCACGCGCGCCAGGCGGGGTCCTTGGTGGCGCCGGACCGGCTGCGGTTTGACTTCCTCCACCTGAAGCCGCTCAGCCGCGAGCAGCTGGACGAGGTGGAGGAGCGGGTGAACCGCAAGGTCCTGGAGGCGGTGCCCGTCCGGGTGGAGTTCCTGCCGTACGCGGAGGCGCTCCGGAGGGGGGCTGTGGCCCTGTTCGAGGAGAAGTACGGGGACGTGGTGCGGGTGGTGTCCATCGGGGACTACAGCCGCGAGCTGTGTGGGGGGACCCACCTGCGGAACACCAGCGAGGTCGGCCTGTTCCGCATCCTGCAGGAGACGGGGGTGGCGGCGGGGGTGCGGCGGGTGGAGGCGGTGGCGGGCTGGGCCGCGTACCGGTGGGCCCGGGCACAGGCGGAGGTCCTCCAGGCCGTGGGGCAGAAGCTGCGGGCCTCCCCGGAGGAGGTCCCCGCCCGGGTGGACCGGCTGTTGCAGGAGGTCCGGGACCTAGAACGCCAGGTGGAGGCGCTGCAGCGGGGCGTGGCCGCCGCGGAGCTGGACCGGGTCCTGCAGGGCGCGCGGGAGGTGGCGGGCGTGCGCGTGGTGAGCGCCCGGTTCGACGGCCTTCGGGAAGAGGCCCTGCGGGCCATCGGGGACCGGCTGCGGGACCGGCTGCGCAGCGGGGCCGTGGTCTTGGGAAGCGCTCTGGACGGGCGGGTGGCCCTGGTGGCCATGGTGACCCGCGACCTGGCGGACCGCCTGCCAGCCCCAGACCTCTTGCGTCCCGTGGCGGAGCTGGTGGGGGGCCGGGGTGGGGGGCGTCCGGAGCTCGCCCAGGCGGGAGGGAGGGACCCGGACCGGCTGGACGAGGCCCTGGGCCGCGTGCCGGAGTTCGTACGCCAGCTCCTGGAGCGCGGGGCGTGAGGGGCCCGGTGCTGGCGGTGGACTACGGGAGCCGCCGGATCGGGCTGGCCCTGAGCGACCCCACGGGGGTGGCCACCCGCCCCCTGCCCAACGTGCAGCGCCGCGGGGACGACCAGGCGGCCCGCCAGGTGGCGGAGCTGGCCCGCCGGCACTGCGCACAGGCCATCGTGGTGGGACTGCCCCTGCGCCTGGACGGCACGGAGGGGCCGCAGGCGCAGGCCGCGCGCCGGTTCGCGCAGCGGCTCCAGCAGTACAGCGAGTTGCCCGTGCGCCTGTGGGACGAACGCCTCACCACCGTGGAAGCGGAGCGGCTGCTGGCCGCGGGCGGGGTGAAAGGGCCGCGTCGCAGGGGGCTGAAGGATCGGGTGGCGGCCAGTCTGCTGCTGCGGAGCTTCCTGCAGGCCCACCCGGACCCCTGACGGCCTGTGCAGGACGGTACCGCACGCGGCGGGAGGAGGGTACCATAGTCGTGAGCGAAGAGGCGGGGTGCTGCACGCCGTGCGCCAGGGCCGCGACGGGTGGCCTTCCGGCTCTTGCGAACCCAGGGGAGGTGCGGACGTGGGCCAGGCGGACGGCACAGAACTCGACGTCATCACCGTCAGCGACGAGGAAGGCCACCAGCACGAGTTCAAGGTCCTGGAGTACGTGGAGGTGGAGGACCGGCGGTACGTGGTGGTGGTCCCCACAGAAGCCCCAGAGGATGAGGCGGCGGTGATCCTCCGGGTGGAGGGCGACACGCTGGTCAGCGTGGACGACGAGGCGGAGTTCGACGAGGTGGTCTCCGCCCTCGAGAGCGACCGGGAAGACCTCGAGGTGGAAGTGGAGGAGGACTCGGGGCGGTAGTGCTCCCGCGCGGGTGGTGGGGGCCTTTGCTGGCCGCCCTGGCGGCGGCGGGCACGGCGGGCGTGGGGGCGTGGTCGGTGGCGCCCGTGGGCTCGGGCGAACCGGTGGTACTGGCCGTGCCCGCGGGTGCGGACGCGTCTTCCGTAGCGGAACTGCTGCACCGCCGGCGCCTGATCCGCAGCCCCCTGGCCTTCCGGGCCTTGGCCCGCTGGCAGGGACTGGAGGGCCGCATCCAGGCGGGGGAGTACCGCATCTCGCCCTCTGAAGGCACGCGGGAGATCCTCCGCCGCCTGAGCGCGGGCGACGTGATCCGGTACCGGGTCACGCTCCCGGAAGGGTTCACCGCGCGGGAGGTGGGCCGGCGGCTGGCCCAGCTGGGACTGGTAGACCCACAGGCCTTCATGGCCGAGGTGGCGCGGGCGGACCGGCACTGGATCCCGGAAATGGAGGGCAACCGCACCGGCAGCGTGGAGGGCTACCTGTTCCCGGACACGTACGAGTTCCCCCGCGGGATGACCGCGGATCGGGTGGTGGCGGCCATGGTGGGGCGGTTCCGGCAGGCCACAGAGCCCCTGTGGGCTCTGCCCCGTCCCCTGGGGCTTTTGCCCCACCAGGTGGTGACGGTGGCCTCCCTGGTGGAGCGGGAAGCGCGGCTGGACGCCGAGCGGGCGCGCATCGCGGGGGTCCTGTACAACCGGCTGCGCCGGGGAATGCCTCTCCAGGTGGACGCCACGGTGCTGTACGCGCTGGGACAGCACAAGAACCCGGTGCTGTACCGGGACCTGGAGGTGGACTCCCCCTACAACACCTACCGGAGGTCGGGACTGCCGCCCGGCCCCATCGCCAACCCGGGCTTGGCGAGCCTCCGCGCCGCGCTCCAGCCGGAGCCGCACGACTACCTGTACTACGTGGCCAGGCCGGACGGCACGCACGTGTTCAGCCGGACCCTGATCCAGCACGAGCGCGCCCGCAAGGAGGTATCCCGTTGAGCTCCCGGCTGCGGCCGGGCCGCCTGTGGGTGCCGCACCTGGCCTTCCCGCGCGTGAGCGACATCCCCCTGGAGCTGCTCGTGCGGCGTGGTATCCGTGCCGTCCTGTTCGACCTGGACAACACCCTGGTCCCGTACGGTTCCGCGGAAATCCCAGACGACGTGCAGGCCTGGCTGGAGCGCTTCCGAGACGTGGGCCTCGTCGGGGCGGTGGTGTCGAACAGCCCACCCGGGCGCGCGCGGAAGTTGGCCGCCCAGTTGGGCTGGCGGGCGGTGGGAGGGTGGCCGAAGCCCAACCCCGCCCGGCTGCGCCGGGCTGTGCGGCTGCTGGGGGCTACGCCCCAGACCACCGCCTTGGTGGGCGACCAGCTGTTCACCGACATCTGGCCGGCAAACCGCCTGGGGCTGCTGACGGTCCTGGTGGAGCCCCTGCAGCCCAAGGAGTTCGTCACCACCCGGGTGTTGCGGTGCGTGGAGCGGCTGGCAGGCCGCCCGAGGCTGGTGCAGGCTGTGGCGGGGAGGAGTTGGCCGCCTGCCGGTTGAACTTCGGGCAAGGGGGAGCCGAACCGGAGGCCGGATGTCCCTGAAGGACCTGTTGAAGGAGATCCTGTCCAGTGTGGAGGGCGCGCTCGGGGTGGCGGTGGTGCGCCTGGACGGGGAGGTGGTGGACGCGTACACCCTGGACGGGGGGCTGCGGATCGAGAAGGTGGCCCAGGACTTGGGCATCCTGGCGAAGGTGTCCGCCTACGCGGCGCGCAAGCTGAGTGCGGGCCCCGTGGACTACTCCGTGGTGTCCGCGGAGAAGTACGTCCTCCTGTTGTCCGCGGTGGAGGTGGACTACGCCCTGGTCATCGCCCTCCGCCAGGGCGGGAACCTGGGCAAGGCGCGCCTGCAGATGAAAAAGAACATCGAACGGGTTTCCGCCCAGCTGCGCACCCTGGTCTCGTGACGCAAGGCCCTCCCCTGCTCCGTGGGCTCTGCGCCGTGGTGACCCTGTGGGCCGCGTGCACAGCTGAGGCGCGGGCCGCGGAGGACTTCGCGTGGGCACAGCAGCTGTACCGCGCGGGCCGGTACCGGGAGGCAGCCGCGGCTCTGGAAACCCTGGCCCGCGTCAGACCGGCGGATGGCTCGGTCCAGCTGTGGTACGGGGCTTCCCTCCTGGGGGCGGGCCGCCTCCACGAGGCAGTCGGCGTCCTGCAGCGCGCCACCCTCGGTCCCCTGAGCGCCCACGCGTGGCTTTGGACAGGTGCCGCGTACGAACAGCTGGGCCAGCTGGAGCGGGCGCGGGCCAGCTACGAGGAGGCGTTGCGCAGGGCAGGGACAGGCGAGGTGGCGTACCTGGCCCTCCGGCGGCTCCGGGCGCTGCGGGCACCCCCCAGTTCCCCTGCCGCGTTGTCCGCCGCCGTAGACCCGGCCGCCTACGCCCGGTTGGCCACGCTCCACAACCCGCGGCTGTCGGCGCTTGAGGCACGGCGCATCGGGCAGGCCCTGGTGGCGTACGGGCGCCGGTTCGACGTGGACCCCCGGTTCGTGAGCGCCCTGGTGCTGGTGGAGTCCGGGTTCAACCCCCGGGCGGTCTCCCCCGCGGGAGCGCTGGGGCTGGGCCAGCTGATGCCGGAAACCGCGCGGGCGGTAGGCGTCCGGGACCCCTTTTCCATCGAGGAAAACCTGTACGGGACCGTCCGGGTCCTGCGGGGGCACCTGGACCGGTTCGGCTACCACCGCGCGGACCTGGCGCTGGCCGCGTACAACGCGGGAGCCGGGGCGGTGCACCGCCACGGCGGAGTGCCGCCGTTTCCGGAGACCCAGTGGTACGTGTTCCACGTCACCCGCCTGTACCTCCGTTACCTGGGCCGGTAGCGGGTCTGTGGCCTCGAAGTTGCTCCCGCCTGGCGCCAGGCGGTCCGGAAAAGGGGGGATGCTGGAATGTGGGCCCAGAGGGTCCAGCGGCTAGCGGTGTTGCTGCTGGTGGCCACCTTGCCTGCCTGCGCGCAGGGTGGCTCGAGTCCTGTCACCGTGCGGGTCGGGGTCGTCCTGCCGCTGACTAGCGGCGTGGCAGGCGCCGCGGCGGGCGCCCTGCGAGGGGTGCAGATGGCCGCGGACGAGGTGAACGCGGAGAAGGCGGTCCGGCTGGTCCTGGTGACCCACGACGACCGGGGTTCGCCCCAGAAAGCCATCGAGCTGTTCCAGCGGCTCAGTTCCGACCCCGGCGTGGGGGCCGTGGTCGGGGGGCTCACGGACGCGGTGGCCGTGCAGCTGTCGGCGGTGGCCTCCGCGGCGCAGACGCCCCTCATCAGCCCGGGCGCCACCGGCCCCATCCCGTTTGCCGGACAGTACTTCTTCCGGACCGCCCTGCCCGCGTCCGTGCAGGGCCGCGCCCTGGCGGAGTACGCCCTCGGAAGGCGCCTCCAGCAGGCGTCGGTGGTGCAGGACACGAACGAGTACGGGACCGCGGTGGCCGAGGGGTTCTCGCAAGCCATGCGGGACGGGGGCGGGACCGTCCTCAGCCAGCACCTGTTCCCGGACGGCACGCGGGACTTCTCCGGCGTGGTGCGGGCCCTCCAGCGGGAGCGGCCGAACGTGGTGCTGTTCGCCGGCTACCCGGACGAGGGCGCGGTGTTCGTCCAGCAGCTGTCCCAGGCAGGCGTGAACGTACCCCTCCTGGTCCCGGACTCCTTCGCCAGCGAGGAGGGTGCCTCCGCGGCGGCGCCGGGTACCGTGGTGGCGTCCGTGTTCTTCCCGGACACGCCCCTGCCGCGGGTGCGGGCCTTCGTCCGGGAGTTCCGGACCCGGTACGGGCGGCAGCCCGACGCCTTCGCCGCCCAGGCCTACGACGCGGTGCGGTTGGTGGCGGTGGCCTTGAAGCGTCTGGGCCGGGCGGCCACCGGACCTCAAGGGCAGGTGGACCGAGCCAAGCTGCGGGACGCCCTGGCGGGCCTGAAGGACTACCCGGGGGTCACGGGCACCATCACCTTCGACCGGCTCGGCAACCCCGCCCGGGACGTCCAGCTGCTGCGGGTGGACGGCGGCAAGCTGGTGCTGCTCCCGTAGGCGTGGCCTGGAAGTTGCTCTGAAAGTTCCTGGAAAATCCGGGCAGGCTCGCCGCAGGGTGTCCCCCCGGGGCAGGATCCCGTCACCTGGGGAGGGAAGGTAGCCTTTGCTGGGGCCGGTCCAGGGACCGGCGGAATCCGAGCAGGGGAGGGATGCAGGTGAGGCAGACAGGCCGGTGGACTGCTTTTCTGGTGGGGATGGCACTGGTGCTGGCGGGCGCGGCGGGCGCGCAGCCGCGCCGCTTCGTGAACGTGGCGACGGGCGGGACGGCGGGGGTGTACTTCCCCCTGGGCAGCGCCCTGGCCCGGCTGTGGACGGAGCGCATCCCGGGGGTGCAGGCCACCGCGCAGGCCACGGGGGCTTCCGTGGCCAACGTGCGGCTCCTGCAGCGGGGGGAGGTGGAGGTGGCCTTCGCCCAGAACGACATCGTGTACTACGCCTTCCACGGCGTGGAGATGTTCAGCCGGGATCCCCAGACCCGGTTGCGGGGCGTGGCCATGCTGTACCCGGAGACCATCCAGGTGGTGACCCTGCGCCAGAAGAACATCAACTCCGTGGCGGACCTGGCGGGCAAGCGGGTGGCGGTGGGGGCGCCGGGCAGCGGCACGGAGGTGAACGCACGGCAGATCCTGCGCCTGTACGACATCGGCTACGTCCAGACCCGGCAGACCCACGGTCTGCCCCGCACCGTGCAGGCGGACTTTTTGAGCTTCGCGGAGGCGGCAGACCAACTGAAGGACGGGATTATCGACGCCGCCTTCCTCACCGCGGGCGTGCCCACCGCGGCGGTGCAGGACATCGCCGCTACCCGGGACTTGAAGATCGTCCCCATTCCGCCCCAGGCGGCGGCCCGGCTCCGGGAGCAGTACCCCTACTACACCGCGGTGGTGATCCCGCCGAACAGCTACCGGGGTCAAGCCGAGGCGGTGCCCACGGTGGCGGTGATGGCCATGCTGGTGACCCGGTCGGACCTCCCCGAGGACCTGGTGTACGAACTCACCAAGGCCATGTGGGAGAACGTCTCCGTCCTCCACCAGGCCCACGCGCGCGGCCGGGACATCCGGCTGGAGACGGCCCGGGCGGGTATGCCCATCCCCGTGCACGCGGGCGCCCTGCGGTACTACCGGGAGCAGGGGGCGCGCTGAGCGGAGGGGTCGGTGCAGCCATGAGCCGGAAGGCCAACCGGTCCTCGCACGCGGCGGTGGACCCCACCGCGGCCGTGTACCCCATCCGCACGGTGGCACAGATGACCAACCTGTCCCCGCAGCGGATCCGGGCGTGGGAGACGGAGTACGGTCTTGTCCGCCCGCAGCGGACCGGAGGCGGACACCGGCTGTTCAGCCAGCAGGACGTGGAGCGCCTCTTGTGGATCAAGAGGATGGTGGAACGGGGGCTGAGCCTCCAGGGCGTGAAGCGGCTGCTGGAGGAGGCCCGGGACCGGCGGGGGCGGTGACGGCGTGCGGGACGTGGCCCAGGGAAGCTGGGAGGCGGAGGAGCTGGTGGCGGAAGCCCTGGAGGTGCCCGCCCTGTACCGTGGGCTGTCCACCGAGTACACGGACGTGGGCCGCCTCCTGGAGTACCTGGCTGACCGCCTGTTCTCGGGTGTGGTCCGCGTCACCCTCCCGGGCCGGGAAGCACACCTCGTGCTCTTCCGCGGGAGAGCCCAGGCGGCCCGCTACGCGGTAGAGGGGCAACCCTTGGACGGCGCGGAGGCCGTCCGGTCCGTGGTGGCGGACGCCCGCTGGATGGAAGGGGAGGTCTGGGTCCACGAGCTGCCGGAGGAGCTGTTCCCGGAGGACTGGGACGAGCGGGAGCCCCTGGTGTGGGAGGCGGTAGGGGAGGTACAGCCCGAGCCCGCGCAGCCGGCGGCGGGACTCGCCGGGGAGGGAATCCCGGCGGAACCTCCAGCCCCGGCGGCTCCCGTTCCTCCCGCACAGCCCCCGCCCGAGCCGGCGGCCCCGGACCCGGCAGAGGTGGTCCCGTGGGTGCGCCTGCTGGAGGGCTTGGTGGCACGGTTCAGGCGGTACCGGGGACCCACCGCCGCTGGCCGCCTGGAGGCGGAGGTGAACGCGGCCCTGGTGGGAACCGGACTGCAGCTGCAGCGGGGGCGGGTGGAGGGGGAGGTGAAGGACCTGGAGTGGCTACATCTGGCCACCGTACGGGCGGTGGGGTTTGTGAAGGGGATGGCCGGCCAGGCGTTCGCGGAGCAGAGCCTCCGGGTGGCGGCGCGGGAAGCAGGCTTCCAGGACCTCGCGCGGATCCAGAGCCTTCTGGGCACGTAGCGGAAGGGAGGGCGGGGAGTGCGCACGGCTGGATGGGTAGCGGCGGTCCTGCTGGTGTTGGTGGTGGGGGCGGCCGCGGTGGTGGCGCAGAGGCCGGTCCGAGCAGCGGACCGGCAGCTGCAGCACACCCTGGTGAGCGGGGCTCTGGTGCTGTTTCCCTTGGTGGCCGCCGCCACAGGCGTGGGTGCGTCCGCCAGCTACCGGCCCGGGGACCGGGGCCGGGTGGTCTGGGCCAGCCTGGCCGCCGCGTGTGGCCTGTGGGCCGTGGGCCGGGCGGTGTTCTGGTACGGCCAGGTGGCGGGCCAGCCGCCTGCCTTCCCCTCCGTGGCGGAGCTGCTCACTGGGGGCTTCTTCGCCCTGGGGCTGTGGGGGGTGTACCAGGAGTACGAGTTGGTGCGGGAGCTGGTGGGCCCCCGGCAGCGGGCCGGCATGCTCGTGGTAGCCGCCCTGACCCTGGTGGTGGGGTACGCGCTGTTCCTGCGGCCCGTGGTGGCCGGCGGCCTGCAGGGTCTTGCGGAGTCCACCAGCGTCGCCCTTTCCCTGGCGGGGCTGGTCCTGATTCCCCTGGCCACGGCCCCCGCCCTGGCCTTCTTCGGCGGGCTGGAAGGGTACGTGTGGTTGATCGTTTCCGCCTCCCTGGTGTGCATCGCGGTGGCCGTCATGTGGTACAGCAACGCGGTGTTCTTCGACGCGTGGTTTGCGGGTCACTTGAGCAACGTGCTGCAGATGGTGGGCTTCGCCCTTCTGGCGGTGGGCGCCACCTGGCACCGTTCGCTCCTGCGGGAGGGTTGATCGGTGATCCACCGGCTGCCCACGGGAGAGGTCAGGGAGGAGTGGAGCGGGATCACCCCGGGTGAGCTGCGGGCCCTGGTGGAAGCCCTGCGCGGGCGGGACTTCTGCGGGTACGTGGAGCTGCGGTGGCCGGACTGCGAGGGGGCCCTCATCCTGTCGGGAGACGGCCGCGTGTTTGCCGTCTTCCAGGCGGACGCGGTGGACCTGCGGGGACCGGAGGCGCTGCGCCACATCATGGTCCGGACCGAGCGCACGCACCCGCGGGCCCGGGTGGTGTCCCTCCCTCACACCCTGGGTCCGCTCCTGGGATCCCTGAGCGAGCTCAAGCCCTTGCACACGGGGCTACACACGCGGTTCGTGGACCTGGAGCGGCTGGCGGCCCGGCTGGTGCGGGAGGGCTTCGTGGGGATGGTCCTTTTGGAGGGGGACGGGTGGTGGGGCTTTGTGCCCTTCGGGGAAGAGGGCGACGGGGCGGTGTACTACGACGGCACCACCGTCATGGGCCGGGAACGCCGGGAGCTGATCGAGAGCCTGCTGGGCGTGGGTGCGGAGATCGAGGTGTGGGCAAGCCCCACGGCGGCCCCGCGCCCGGTGGAGTTTGAACCGGCCCCCGCGGAAGGCCCGGTGCAAGCGCCCGCGGCGCCGGGGGAGGCCCCCGCACCCCCGGAGCCAGCCGTTCCTGCCCCCTCCCAACGACCCGGCGCCCAGGCACCGGAACCCACCGTACATCCGGAGGCCCAAGCGGCGGCGCCGGAAATTTGGCACGCGTACAAAGGCTCGGAGACCTTCGTAGCGATCCCCGCGCTGCTCGCGGAGGAGCAGGCCAGCGAGGCCCTGGGCGAGCTCCGGGAGCGGTTCGGGGAGCTGGGCGTGGAGCTGGCCCGTCGGCTGGATGGGAACCGCACGCTGGAGGACGTCCGGGAGGAGCTGGGTCGGCCCGCCGCGGAGTTGGAACCGATCTTGCTCTACCTCCAGCAGCGGAAGTGGATGGCCCGTTACTTCCGCCGACGGGGGCAGCGGTGAGGGGGCGTGCGGACAGAGAGCTACCGGACGATGGGCAGGCGCAGGCGCTGTTCCGGGAGTACCGCGCCACGGGCAACCCCGTCCTGCACGCGCGCCTGTGCGCCGCCTACGCCCCCTTGGTGGAGCGGATCGCGCGGACGTACCGGGCCAGCGGCGAGCCCTTGGAGGACCTGGTCCAGGTGGGCTACGTGGGCCTCCTGCTGGCGGTGGACCGCTTCGACCCCGACCGGGGCGTGAAGTTCCAGACGTACGCCTCCCACATCATCGCGGGGGAGATCCGTCACTACCTGCGGGACCAGGCGGGAGTGGTTCGGCGGCCGCGGTGGCTCAGCCGCCTGAGCCGCGAGCTGGAGCGCGCGGTGGAACGCCTGCAGCACCAGACGGGCAGGCTGCCCACGGTGGAGGAGATCGCGCAGGCGATGAACATCACGCCGGAAGGCGTCCGGGAGATCCTGCAGGCCCGGGCCGCCAGCACCCCCCTGTCCCTGGACGTCTCGTGGGAGGACCGGATCCGGCGGATCCGGCACCTGCGGTACGAGACCTTCCAGCTGCCCGTGGAGGACCGCATCGCGATCCAGCAGGCCATGGAGCGGCTGACGGAGCTGCAGCGGAAGGTCCTGTACCTGCTGTTCTACCAGGACCTCACGGAGACGGAGACCGCCCGCAGGCTGCGGATCTCCCAGAAACACGTCTCAAGGGTGATGCACAAGGCGTTACGGCAGATGGCGCAGCTCCTCCGGGGGGCTGTGCGTCCGTGACGGAGGAAGACCAAAAGGGGGAGGAGGGTCAGCCATGTCCGACCTTCGCAAGCTGCTGGGAGAGTTCACCCAGCTGGACGGCGTGAGCGCCGCCCTGGTGGTGGGCCGCGACGGCTTCGTGATCGAGGGCGCGGCCACGGAGGACGTGGACCTGGAAGCCCTGGGCGCGGTCACCGCCAGCAGCCTGGCGGCCTCCGACACCCTGGCCACGGACCTGGGCCGCGGCCGGCTGTTCGGGTTGATGCTGGAGTACGAGGCCGGCCCCTTGGTCATCTCGCCCGTGGGGCAGGAGGCCATGCTGGTCATCGTGGGCAACGGGACCGCGAACCTGGGCCGCATCCGCCTGGAGCTGAAGAAGCGCCACCAGGCGGTAGCGGACGCCCTGTAGGCGGACGCCGCTGCCGGCACGGGGTACACTGTGAGGGGCGGGGGGCCGGGCTCCGGCCGCGCCCCGCACGTGGTTCCCATGCCCCGGACCGCCTGGCGCGTAGACGTCCCCGGGCTCGCGGACTACGCGTCCGTCTGGGCCCTGCAACGGGACCTGGTGTGGCGGCGGCAGCGGGGAGAAGTCCCCGACGTCCTCCTGCTGGTCGAGCACCCGCCCGTGGTCACCTGCGGACGCGCCACCAAGCCAGAACACCTGTTGGTGCCCCGCGACACCCTCCGGCGGCTCGGGTTCGAGGTGTTCGACGTGGAGCGGGGGGGGAGCGTCACCTACCACGGCCCCGGACAGCTGGTGGGCTACCCCATCGTGGACCTCCGCGCGTACGACGAGAACGTGGTGGGCTACGTACGGATGCTGGAGGAGTCGCTGATCCGGACCCTGCGCGGCTACGGGGTGCAGGCCGTCCGGCGGGCGGGCTTCACCGGGGTGTGGGTGGGGGAGGAGAAGGTGGCGGCCATCGGGGTGGCGGTGAAGCGGCGGGTGACCATGCACGGGTTCGCCCTGAACGTACACCCCGACCTCGACCACTTCCGGGTCATCAACCCCTGTGGGATCGGCTACACGCCCACCTCCCTCCACAAGCTCCTGGGGCGGCACGTGCCCGTCAGCGAAGTGCGGGAGGCCTACGCGGGGCGGTTCGAGGAGGTGTTCGGCGTGGCGCTGGAGCCGGTGCCGCCCCACCGCCTAGCAGGGGACCCACCGGCGCTTGTCCCTGCGCCCTGAGGGTGCCGGAAGACCGTCCAGGACGCACCCCGCGGGGCTGCGGGGTGCGGACGGCGGGGCGCCGCAGGAGCGTCCTGCCCCTTGCTAATCCCGCAGGAGGATCACCCGCCCGGGGTCGAAGCGCACGTACACCCGGTCCCCAGGGCGCCAGAGGAGGGCCGCGTACGCCAGGACGGTGGCCCCGCCCCCGATCTCCACCCGGTACTTGGTAAACGTACCCTCAAACAGGGCGGAGGTCACCGTCCCGGGGAACACGTTGGGCCCCTCCTCCGGCTGCCCGCAGACCACCACGTGCTCCGGCCGTACGCTGGCCAGCACCCGCTCGCCGGGCCGGAAGCCGGCTACCTGCCCTCGGGCGGCCAGCTGCCCCTGCGGGGTCTGCACCACCGCCACCCCGTCCCGCACTTCCGCCAGCAGGCCGGTGAACAGATTGGTGGTGCCCAGGAACTCCGCCACGAACCGCGTCTGGGGGTGCTCGTACAGCCGCTGGGGCGGCCCCACCTCCATCACCTTGCCGTCCCGCATGACCGCCACGATGTCCGACAGACTCAGGGCCTCTACCTGGTCGTGGGTGACGTACACCGTGGTGATGTTCAGCTGCCGTTGCAAGGCCCGCAGCTCCTCCCGCACCTGCTCGCGGACCTTGGCGTCCAGGTTGCTCAGGGGCTCGTCCAGCAGCAGGACCTGAGGCTCGTACACCAGGGCCCGGGCCAGGGCGACCCGCTGCTGCTGGCCCCCGCTGAGGTACGGGGCGGGCCGGTCCGCGAACGGGGCGAGCCCTACCAGCTCCAGGGCCGCCATCACCCGGCGGCGGATCTCCCCGCCGGACACCCGGCGCACCCGGAGGGGGTAGGCCACGTTCTCGAACACCGTCATGTGGGGCCAGATGGCGTACGACTGGAACACCATCCCGATGTGCCGCTGCTCGGGCGGGACGAACACGCCCCGGGCGCGGCTGAACGCCACCCGGTCCCCGAACCGGATCTCGCCGTCGTCAGGCCGCTCCAGGCCCGCGATGCACCGGAGGGTGGTGGTCTTGCCGCAGCCGCTGGGTCCCAGCAGGGTCAGGATCCTGCCTTCGGGGGCCTCCAGGGTCACGTCGTCCACCGCCCGGACCTCCTGGCCCCGGAACGTAAACCGCTTGCGCAGGGAAACCAGCTGGATGGTGGCCATCCTCGGGTCACCTCACCAAGGTTGGGCTCGCTCGCGGGGGGCGCACAACACCTCCACGAGGGCGGGCCGCTTTTCCTCCACGCACACCCGCACCGCCCGTGCCAGGCACTCCCGCAGGCGGTCGGGCTCCTCCACCCGCCCCTCCGCATAGACCCCGAAGGACTCTGCCAGCTTCCGGTAGTCCACGTCGGGGTTGTCCAGGCGGATGCCGATTCCCTTGTTCTCCACGGGCCGGCCTCGGGCACGTGCCACCTCCTCCTGGTGCTCCTCGTCGTTGTAGTAGGACCGGTTGTTGACCAGCACCACGAGCAGGGGCAGCCGGTGGGCGCTGGCGGTGTACAGGGCGGCGGGCGTGTACAGGAAGTCCCCTTCCGACTGCAGGTTCACCACGAGCCGGCCGGTGGCCCGGTTCGCCAGGCAGGCGCCCAGGGACACCCCCATGCCGTAGCCCAGGCCCGCGCCCTCGTTGTAGCCGAGGAAGCAGTCCGGTTCCCGGAAGGGCCACAACCGGCGTGGCCAGCCGCCGAGCCGGCCGTTCGCCAGCTGCCAGGGCAGGTGGCGGACCGCTTGCCCCACCTCGTACGCCAACCGGGGCAGGGACACCGGGCGGTCGAGCCAGTGCGCCTCCAGGACCGTGCGGGCACGTTGGACGGCCTGGTGGTGCAGGTCTTCCACGAACCGTCTCCGGTCCTCCCGCAATGCGGCCCCGGAGGCCGCCGCCCCGAGCCTCTGCCGCACCCGCTCCACCAGCACGGGCAAGGCCACCGCGGTGTCCGCCACCACGGTGAGGTCCGTGGTCTGCAGCTGGTTCGTGTCGTGCACCCAGCCGCGGGCGTGGAGGTCGCCCACCGTGACGTGTACCACACGGGCGTCCGGCCGGAGCAGGGGCCGAGCCCGCCGGGTGACGCGGTGGGCGGGAGCCCGAAGGGCCCCGTACAGGTCGTACACCTCCAGGGCGAGGACGAGGTCTGCCCGGGCCAGCACCTCCTCCTTGGCGTCGCTGCAGTCCAGGGGGTGGTCCGCGGGGAAGTTGTGCCGGCGGCCGGTGTCCACCACCGGGGCGCCCAACACCTCCGCGAGCTCCACCAACGAGCCCACGGAGGACGGATGCCGGCCCGCCCGGTCCGCCAGCAGGACGGGGAACTCCGCTTCCAGCAGCCAACGGACCACCTGTTCCACCGCCTCCTCCTCGGGAGCCAGGCGGCTCGTGCGCAGGTAGCGCTGCGGGTCCGGGACCTCCACAGGCTCCGAGAGGGGGGCTTCCTGTAACGCCGCGTCGTAGCACAAGTACACGGGACCCTGCGGTTCCTGCGTGGCCAGCCGGTAGGCGCGGAAGAAGGACTCCGGGACGGCCGCGAGGCTTGCCGGCTGGTCGTCCCACTTTACGAAGTCCCGCACCAGGTTGGCCTGGAGGTGCGCGGTGTGCACCCAGTCGATCCACGGCCTCCGCTGCGCGGCGTCCACCGGCCCGGTCCCCCCGACCACCAGTACCGGCTCGCGGTCGCACCAGGCGTTGAAGATGGCCATGGAGGCGTGCTGCAAACCCACCACGTCGTGCACCAGGGCCACCATGGGCTTGTGCGCGGCCTTGGCGTAGCCGTGCGCCACCGCCACCGCGATCTCCTCGTGCGTGCAGAGGATCAGCTCAGGGTCCCGGTTGCCGGCGTAGTTCACGATCGAGTCGTGGATGCCGCGGAAGGTGGCTCCCGGGTTCAGCGCCGCGTACTCCACCCCGCAGCGGCGCATCAGCTCCACGACCAGGTCGGAGCCGTACTCCATGGGACGGTCCGCCACGGCGTCCTCCTTCACTCCAAAAAGGTGGGGGCCGGGTCCAGGGTGGAGGGGGCGAACAGCCCGGGGACCGGCAGGGGGCGGCTGGTCAGCCCCTGTTCGTACGCGTAGCGGGTCGCCACCTCCAGGGCGAGCCGGTTGGGCTCCAGCCCGTACGCCCACGGATCCGGGCCGAGAAGCCGCCGCTGTTCCTCCAGGGCCGGCAACAACCACGCCAAGCTCACCCGCCGGGGATCCAGCAGCCGGCGGTAGCACTCCCGCTTGCTGGCCTCGAAGGCCCGCAGGAGGTTCGTGGCCACCCACGGGTGGCGGTCCAGGACACGCGCCTGGACGACCACCGTGTGCATGATGGGGAAGATTCCCGTGCGGGCGAAGTAGGCCTTTTCCCGCTGGGGGTAGTCCTCGAACAGCCGGCGCACCGCAGGGTCCCCACGCTGGTAGGAGGGCAGGACTTCCGGGTAGATGACCGCGTCCAGCTGCCCGGCCACCAACATGTGGTCGATGTTGCCGCCTGGCGGGACCCGTTCCAGATGGATGCCGCGCGGCGAGGGGTCCAGGGGGAGGTCCTCCTCGTCCTGCGCGACCCACCGGACGGTCCGCAGGTCCACCCCGTAGTCGTCCTGCAACATGCCCCGTACCCACAGGCCCGCGGTGTTCTGGAAGGTCCGCAGCCCCACCCTCCGCCCGTGCAGGTCCTGGGGCTCCCGCACCGGTCCCGCAGACCGCACGAACACGTAGCCGTGGCGAAAGCGGCGGTGGGGGAACACGGGGAGGGCCACGAACCGGTCGGTGCGGTCCCGGTCCACCAGGTACGAGGCCAGGGACAGCTCGCACACGTGGAACTCCTCGTGCCGCAGCATGCGCCAGTGCCGCTCCGGGGACGGGAGGGTGACGCACACCAGGTCCATGCCCTCTGCCCGGACCGTCCCGTCCACAAGCGGCCGGAGGAGGTCGTAGTCCCCGCACGCGAGGCTGAGCTGGAGCCGGCCCATGGCCTATGCGAGGACCGTGGGTGCCACCCGCTCCCAACGCCGGAGCTTGCGCACGTAGTAGCCCCAGTTGCGCTCCAGCTGCCGTGGGGAGTGGAGGTGCGCTGCCTTCTGCGCCACCTCCGCGTCCGGGGTCCACGTGTACGGGCCCAGGCACGCGGCCAGGATCTGCAGTTTTGCCGCGCGTTCCAGCTGTAGGGCGAACAGGGCGGCCTCCTCCACGCTGGTCCCCACGGTGACGATCCCGTGGTTGCGCATCAGGCACGCCCGTCCCCGGCCGAGCGCCCGGGCCAGCTCCTCTCCCTGCTCCCGCGTGAGCACCAAGTCCGTGGTGAAGGTGTACCGGGGGACTTCAGGCCAGAACAGGGCGCCCTCGTGGCTGACCGGCCGGAGGGGCACGAGGGAAGCCGCCAGCGCGGTGGCGTACGGCGGGTGGGTGTGTACCACCGCCATCACGTCTGGCCGAGCCCGGTAGATCTCCGCGTGGATGGGCAGCTCGTTGTGCGGGCGGCCCTGCCCCCAGAGCTTGTTCCCGTCCAGGTCCACCAGAACCACGTCATCCGGGCCCACCTCGTCCAGCCCAAGCCCGCTGGCCTTGATCCAGTAGTAGTCGGTGCCGGGGTGCCGCGCGGAGACGTGTCCTTGGGTGATGTCCACGTGGCCCTCCATGGCCAGTACCCGGCACGCCACCGCCACCCGCTCCCGGAGCTCCGCGCCCTCCTGCCTCCAGCGATCTTGCGACACCGGCGCCCACCTCCTCTTCGTGGAGAACGTCCGCTAGCCCAGGCCGTCCTCGTGCCCCGTGACCCTGGCCGCGAGGCGGTACACGCCTTCCCCGAAGGGGTCCCGGGGGAGTCGCTGCCCCCGCCAGGCCACGTGCAGGTCGGGCCGCACCAGGATAAGGTCGTAGCCGTACAGGTCGCGGACGTGCTCGTCGGGTACCTCCAGCACCACCAGGGGCGCGCGGAAGGATCGAAACGCTCCCTCCAGGGGGGTGGTGTCCACCCGCGTGCCGCCCAGGCGCAGCAGGGTGAACCGGTCGCGCGGCAGGTGGTCGTGCAGGGCCGTCCCGTCCTGCAGCCACAGGTGAGGGAGGCGCGCGCCTGGCCACGTGGTGGGGCGGTACTCCAGGAAACTGTCCGGCGGCGGCTGCCCGCGCTCGGGCCAGACGATGGGCGAGTTCCGGTACCGGTACCCCAGTTCGGTGCCCACCATCTCGTTGGTCTTCCGTTGCTCCACCTGGGCGACACGGGCCATTTCCGCCCGGGCCTGCTCGCCCTCCGGGGTGGGGTCGCCGATCCAAGGCCGGTAGGCGGACCTCCACGCCAGCCGTCCCAGGGCCGCGAACCGTGCCGCGGCTACCGCGCGCTCGCCTACGGGACGGCGCTCCGCCTCGTAGGAGGCCAGCAGCTTGGCTCCACCCCAGCCCTGCAGCACGGCCGCCAGCTTCCACGCCAGGTCCGTGGCATCCCCCACCCCCGTGTTCATCCCCAGGCCCCCCGTGGGGATCACCAGGTGCACCGCGTCTCCGGCCAGGAAGACGCGTCCTACCCGGTACCGTTCCGCCAACAGGAGTTGCTGGCGCCAGCGCCCCACGTAGAGCAGCTCGTACCGCACCGGCATCCGCACCACCCGCTCGAAGAGGCGGGGCATCTCCGCCTCGTCCTCCACCACCGCGTGCAGGGTGAAGTGGCGCGCGTCGTCCTGCACGATCAACATGGTGTGCCGGTCGTCCGCCACGTGGTAGTGGCGCCCGCGGCCGATGGGGATCCGGTCGAACAGCCCTTCGCACCGGAACAGGGCTTGGCACAACTCCCGGATGTTCCCCTCCCCTTCCAACGCCACGCCCAGCAGCTCCCGCACCGTGCTGGACCCGCCGTCGCAGCCCACCAGGTAGAGCGCCCGCACCTCCAGCAGGACTCCGTCCCGCGCGCGCCGGACCTGTGCGCTGACGCCATGCGTGTCCTGCTGGAAGGACACGAGCTCGTGGCCGTAGCGCACGCTCACCGTGGGCAAGGACTCCGCCTCCGCCTTCAGCAGCGGCTCCAACGTGTACTGGGAGATGAGCTGGTAGGGCTCCAGGGGCAGCGTGCCGTCGTTTCGGGAACGGATCTGGGCCTCAGCTTCTGCCACCGAGGGGTAGGGCAGCCGGAGGATGGGCGGGTCCACGAGGGAGGTGACCACGAACACGTCCATGGGGTAGTGCCGGGGAAAGCCTGCCCGCCGGACCTTCTCCGCGATGCCCAGCCGCCGGTAGATCTCCATGGTACGGGCGTTGCACCGCTCCATCTTGGGGAGGAACTCCGGTGCCTCCTTGCGCTCCACCAGGACGCACCGCACGCCCCGCTGGCCCAGGTCCACGGCCAGGGTGAGCCCCACGGGACCTGCCCCTACGATGAGCACCTGGGTGTGCAACTCCGCCGGCATGGTGCGTGCGCGTCCCGCCCTCTACCGTGCCCCACGTGCGGTCCGCCCGCAACGGGGGAGTTCGGGAATGCTGAACCGCCCCCGCCACGGACCCTCGGAGGGCCCCCGGCGGAGGGGTTACAGGAACTTGGATCCCGTCTCCACCCACATCCCCACGCCCACCCCGAGGCTGGCGAGCGCGGCCGCCGCCCGCGCCAGCGGGTACGCGCGGTCCCAGCGCGACGCCGCAGCCAGCGTGGGAGCAGCGATGCAGACGGTGGCGCCGAACATGCCGGCCACCGTCCCCAGGCCGAAGGCCAACAGGTGGCCCACCGCGGACAGCGTGGACGGGGCAGCGGTCATGGCCAGCACCGCCGCAGCCCCGGTCCCCGCCAGCCCGTGCACCGCGCCCACGCAGAAACTCACCGCGCCCCGCGCGGGGAGGACGTGCGCGTGGTCGTGGCTTCCGCTGTGGGTGTGACGGTGGAAGTGCGGGTGGCGCCGCCCGTCGTGCTCGTGCACGTGGAAGTGGACCCGTTCGCGCCGCAGGTTCCACAGGGTGCGGAGTCCGAGGAGCACCAGGAGGAGCCCCACGCCGAGGTCCACGCCGTCCTCCCACGGTTCGGGCAGCCGGACCCGGAGCACCACGAGGAAAAGCCCGAGAACGGCGATGGGCAGGAGGTGCCCCGCGCCCCACAGCAGCCCCAGCCGTGCCGCGGGCCACAAGCGCCGCTCCTCCGCGGCCAGGGTGGAGACGGCCACCAGGTGGTCCGGGTCGAGGGCGTGGCGCATCCCGAGGGCGAAACCGGCAACGAGCACCAAAGGATCGGACATGCGGCAGACCTCCGTGTGAGGCCGGTCGCGGGCGGGGCGTCCCGCCCGCGCGAGCGCCTTCCCGTTGACACGGAGAGACTACGGCCGCCCGGGTGGGCCGTCAACAGCCGGAGGGCCGAAACGGCCCGGCGGCTCGGAAACGACCCGGAGACCGCGGGTGGCTCGTGGGTGCGGCCCACCGGGTGGCCGTTCCACAGTCTGGAACCAGGCCCTTGTTCCGGGTAGGCCGCCGGGCTACACATACGGTGACGTCCCGCGTGGGCGGCCGCGCGGGTTCTGAGGGGGCCGCATGCGGTCGGTGGCAGTGCCGGGGCGAGGCCTGAGAGTCACCCAGCTCCGGTGACCGGCCGTGTACGCGGAAGGTCGGGCGGACGGGTTTGCGGAGCTCAGGGCGAGGGCGGTGTACGCCGGGACTGCCCCACGGCGGGGGGCGGCCTGCCCCCTGCAGCGCGAGCCAGACGGGCGGCGCGTCACGCCCGAGCGGGCCCGGGAGGTGGCCGCGTGGGTGTGCGGGGGGGACCCGGGGGAGGACACCCGCGGGAGCGCCGGGTACAAGCGGGCCGTGGCGGCCGTGTGGGCGGAACGGATGCTGGTGCGTTTGGCGGACGAAGAGGAGGCAGGGAGGTGAGGAGGGTGCGGGCGATGGGCCTGTGGTGTTTCTTTCTCGTCGTGTTCCTTGCGGGGTCCGCTTTCGCGCAAACGGACCTGGTGGCGGCGGCCAGGCGGGAGGGACGGCTGGTGCTGTACGGGTCCCTGACCACCCTGGACGTGGTGAACAAGATCTTCGAGAGCCGGTACGGGATCCCCGTAGAGTACTGGCGGGCGGCCAGCACGCGGGTGCTGGACCGGGTCCTGGGGGAGGTCCGTGCGGGCCGGCCCCAGTTCGACGTGGTGCAGACCAACAGCAGCCCCATGATGGTGCTGCGGGAGGCCGGCGCCTTCGGTCGGTACGCTTCCCCCTCCTACGAAGCCTTCGGCCGCGCCACGCGGGACCCGCAGGCGATGGTCTCGCCGCAGTTCCTCGTGATCCCCATCGGGATCGTGTACAACACCCGGCTGGTGCGGGCGGAAGAGGCGCCCCGGGGCCTACTAGACCTGCTGGAGCCCAAGTGGAAGGGGAAGGTGGTGATGGCGGACCCGACGCTGCACACCACCACCGCCCAGTGGCTGATGGAGCTCCGGACGGTCCTCGGTGCGCAGTGGCGGCCGTTCCTGGAGCAGCTGGCGGGGCAGGTGGGGGCCTTCGTGGAGTCCTTCATCCCGGTGGCGGACCGGCTGGTCCGCGGCGAGTTCCCGGTGGGCCTCACGTACATCCGGTACGTGTACCAGTTCGGGAAGGAAGGAGCGCCTTTGGACTACGTGCGCCTGCCGGTGTTCTTGGCGGACGGGCACCGGATCGCCCTGGGCGTGCGCGCGCCCCGGCCCAACGCGGGGAAGCTGTACATCGAGACCCTCCTGTCGCGGGCGGGGCTGCTGGCCCTCGCGCAGGACGGGGACTTCGTCTCCCTGCCCGGCGTGTACCCTCCCCTCAAGGACGCGGACAGGCTGCGCATCGTCACCATGCAGGACTACGACGAAGCGCAGCTCACGCGCGCCCGGGAGGAGCTGGGACGGGTGTTCCGCAGGCGGTAGCTTGGGCTCAGGGGGACGCGGCAGGGCGCCGTCGCACCGGCTCGTCCGCCGCGGTGTAGCCCAGCCGGTGGGAGACCTCCCGGCAGGCCGACACGATGGCCCTCCGCAGCTCGTCCTTCTGGCGGTGGAAGCGGTAGGCGGGCACCGACAGACTCATGGCCGCCACCACCTCCCCGCGGTGGTCCCGGATGGGCGCGGCCACGCAGCACAGCTCCAGCACCGCCTCCTCCAGGTCCAGGGCGTACCCGCGCAGACGGACCTCCTCCAGCTCCGCGCGCAGCTGGCGAAGGTCCGTGATGGTGTTCGGGGTCAGGGCAGGAAGGCCCGTGCGGCCGAGGAGCGCCTCCACCTCCGGCCACGGGCGGGCCGCCAGCAGGACCTTGCCCACGGCGCTGCAGTGCGCAGGCAGCTCCACCCCTACCCCCGTGACGGAGACCTGCACGGCGCGCGTGCCCTGCAGCTTGTCCACGTACAGCACCCGGCCGGCCTCCATGGTGGCCAAGTGCACCGTCTCCCCGAACCGGGATACCAGGTCCTCCATCACCGGCCGGGCTTCCACGCGGTACTGGGTGGTCGCCAGGAGGGTGGAGGAAAGGGCCAGGATCCGCCAGCCCAGCCGGTACCGGCGGTCCGCGGTGCGCCGCAACAGGCCGATTTCGCACATGGTGCACAGCAGGGCGTGGGCGGTGGACTTGGGAATGCCCAGGAGGGCCGCCACCTCGCTGACGCTGCGTTCCGGATGGCCCGTCCCGAACAGCTCCAGTACTCGCCCCACCCGCCGGACCGTGCCCAGCATCCCAGTGCATTGTAGGGTTGCGGGGCGGGCGGCCGGAAGCGTTCCGTTCGGGACTGCCGGACAAAAGTTCAGGATAGTAGAACGCAGCCCTTGCGTGCCCGGCCCCGCGGCCAGATGCTAGTACCGGCTCCGGAAACGGGCGGTCAGACTCCGGGTGAAACGGGGGTGCGTGGTGGTCCGAACAGGGGGGTTGGTGTTCCTGTTGGTGGTGGCCCTGGCGGTGGGCAGCGCCGCGGCCCCGGCGGGGCCGGTCCGTCTTGGGGCGGTGGTCCCGCTCACCGGCCGGTTCGCGTCCGGGGGTGCCCAGGTCCGCGCGGGCTATGAGCTGGCGGTGGAGGATCTCAACGCCCGGGGCGGGGTGCTGGTGGGAGGCCAGCGGCTGCGGACGGAGCTGGTCGTCGTGGACGACGAGTCCGACCCCACGAAGACCGTAAGCCGGATGGAAGCCCTGGCCCAGCAGGACATCGCCGTGTACCTGGGCGGGTTCGGGAGCGACCTGCACGCGGCCGCCGCGGCGGTGGCGGAGAAGAACCGGACCCCGTACTGCGGGGTGGCCTTCGCCCTGTGGGGGATCCACCAGCGGGGGTTCAAGTACCTGTTTTCCCCGTTCCCCAAGTCTCCCGAGCTGGCCATCGAGACGTACCGGATGTTCAACGGCTACCTTCCCCCAGACCAGCGGCCGCGGCGCGTGGCCATCTTCGCGGAACGCACCGACTGGGGCCGGGAGATGTCCAACCTCTGGTCCGTGCGGTCCACGGAGTTCGGGTACCAGGTGGTCTTCCGCGGCGAGTACACCGTGGGAACCCGGGACATGAGCGACCTCATCCTGCGGGCAAAGGCGGCGAACGCGGACCTGGTGCTTTCCATCCCCACTCCGCCGGACGGCATCACCCTCGTGCGGCAGATGAAGGAGCTGGACTTCAGCCCCAAGGCGTACGTGACCATCCGTGCGGCGGACGCGCCCGCGTGGAGCCAGAGCTTGGGCCGGGACGGCGACTTCGCCCTGCTGATGCCGGGCTGGCACCACGCCGTGCGGTTCCCGGGGGCCCCGGAGCTCAACCGCAAACACCAGGAGCGCTTCGGCCGCCCCGCGGACGTGCTGGTGGGTCCCGCCTACGCCTGCGTGCAGGTGGTGGCCGACGCCATCCAGCGGGCGGGCAGCCTGGACCGGGAGCGGATCCGGGAGGCCATGGCGGCCACCAACCTCCGCGGCACCGTGGTGGGGCCCGTGCGGTTCCGCCCGGACGGCACCAGCCCCGTGACCACGGTGGTGGTGCAGTGGCAGGGCGGCAGGCAGGAGCTGGTGTGGCCCAAGGAGTTCGCCACCCGGGCGCTGGCCTACCCGGCCACGCCGTGGCGCAGCCGGTAGTGCCGACAGGACCTCCCTTGCTGCAGCTGCGCGGCCTGTGCAAGCGGTTTGGCGGCGTACAGGCCGTGCGGGACCTGGACCTGGACGTGTGCTCCGGCGAGGTGTTCGGCTTGCTGGGCCCCAACGGGTCCGGCAAGACCACGGTGTTCAACCTGGTGGCCGGCGTCCTGCAGGCGGACGCGGGGGAGATCCGCTTCCAGGGCACCCTGCTAAACCACCTACCGCCCCACCGCCGCGCCTGCTTGGGGATCGCCCGGACCTTCCAGCTCGTGCGGAGCCTGGCCAGGCTGTCGGTGGTGGACAACGTGGCGGTGGCAAGGCTGTATGGTGCGTCTCCCGCGCGGTCGGTGGACGCGGCGCGGGCGGAGGCCACCGAGCTGCTGGGCCTGGTGGGGTTGACGGAAAAGGCCCACCTCCCCGCGGGCAGCCTCAACCTGGCGGAGCGGCGGCGGCTGGAGGTGGCGCGGGCTCTGGCCACCCGGCCCCGGCTGCTGCTCCTGGACGAGCCGTTTGCGGGCCTGAACGCGGCCGAGGTGGAGGGCGAGATGGCGCTGTTCCGCCGCCTGCGGCAGGACGGCCTGACCCTGGTCCTGGTGGAGCACAACGTCCCTGCACTCCGCAGCCTGTGCGACCGCGTGGCCTTTTTGAACTCTGGGGAAAAGCTGGCGGAGGGACGCCCGGAGGAGGTGTTGTCGCATCCACGGGTGGTGGACGTGTACCTGGGGAGGGCGGCGGGGTGACGGGCCCTGTGCTGGAGTTGAAAGGGGTCCAGGCGGCCCACGGCGACGCTCAGGTGCTGTGGGGCGTGGACTGGCGCGTGTACCCCGGCGAGGTGGTGGCGGTGGTGGGGCCGAACGGCGCCGGCAAGTCCACCACCCTGCGGGTGGTGGCGGGGCTGTTGCGGCCCCTACGGGGTGAGGTGTGGTTCGACGGCGAGCGCATCGACGGGCTGTCCGCGGACGTGGTGGTGGACCGAGGCGTCGCACTGGTGCCCGAGGGCCGGCGGTTGTTCGCACACATGACGGTGCTGGAAAACCTTCTCCTGGGAGGGTACAGCCCCCGGGCGCGGGCCCGGCGCAGCCAGACCCTCCGCGAGGTCTTCGAGCTGTTCCCGGTCCTGGGGGAACGCGCCGGCCAGCTGGCGGGCACGCTGTCGGGCGGACAACAGCAGATGCTCGCCATCGCCCGGGCCCTGATGAGCCGGCCCCGGCTGCTGCTGTTGGACGAGCCCTCCTTGGGGCTGGCACCCCGGGTGGTCCAGCAGGCGTACGAGGCGGTGGGCCGGATCGCGCGGGAGGGCGTCACCGTGGTGGTGGTGGAGCAGAACGTGTTCCCCGTGCTCCAGCACGCGCCCCGGGGCTACCTGATGGCCCACGGCCGCGTGGTGGCGGAGGGTCCCGCGGACGCCCTGCTGCAGACCGAGCTGGTGCAGCGGTCCTACGTGGGAGGGTAGTCCGGTGGAGGTCTGGGTCCAGAACGTGACCTTCGGCGCCCTGGTGGGGGGACTGTACGGGCTCGCCGCCGTGGGCTTGGCCCTGGTCTTCGGCGTGCTGCGCATGCTGAACGTGGCCCACGGCGAGCTCATCATGCTGGGCGGCTACGCCACCTTCTGGTTGTTCACCCTGTGGGGCACAGACCCCTACGTGTCCCTGCTGGTGGCGGGGCCCGCCCTGTTCGTGGTGGGGGTGGCCCTGTATGAGGCCATGTTCGGCCGCCTGGTGCGGATGCACGAGGAGTCCAAGATCCAGCTGTCCATCCTCATCGGCTTCGGGTTGGCCCTCGTCCTGCACGCGCTCGCCATCCTGGCTTGGACCGCGGACGACCGGGCGGTCACCGCCGCGTACGCGGGCCGGGTGTTGCGGGCGGGCCCCTTGGTGGTACCCCTCACCCGGCTCGGGGGACTTCTGGTGGCCTTCGCGGTCCTGGCCGGCCTGCACCTGTTCCTCCAGCGTACGGACGCGGGCCGGGCCATCCGCGCCACCGCGGAGGACTGGGAAGCGGCGTTCCTCATGGGCGTCCCCGTCCGCCGGGTGTACCGGACCGCCTTCGCGCTCGGCAGCGCCCTGGCGGGCGTGGCGGGGACCCTGGTGGCCGTCTCCGACGCCATCAGCCCGGCCATCGGGCTCAGCTGGACCTTGAAGGCCCTGATCGTGGTGGTGCTCGCGGGGCTGGGCAGCATCTTCGGGACCTTCGTGGCGGGCGTCCTGCTGGGGGTGGCGGAGTCCGCGGCTGCCTTCGCCCTGGGGGGCGTGTTCCGGGAGGTGGTGGGCCTGGTCCTGTTCGTGGCCGTGTTGGCCCTGCGGCCCCAGGGGCTGTTCGGGAGGGGGCTGTGAGGGCCGGACTGCTCGTGCTGGGGACTGGGGTCCTCCTGGCCCTGCCCTGGGTGGCCACGCAGGCGGTGGTGAACTGGGCCCTGTTGGTCCTCCTGCAGGTGACGGTGGCGCAGTCCTGGAACCTGCTGGCGGGCTACGGGGGCCAGGTGAACCTGGGCCACGCGGCGTTCTTCGGCATCGGGGCGCTGGTCACCCGGGGGCTGTGGATGGGCGGCTTGCCCGTGGTGGGTGCCCTGGCGGCGGGCTGCTTGGCAGCGGCCGGCGCGGGCCTGGTCATCGGGCTGCCGTCCCTGCGGCTGCGCGGGCCGTACTTCGCCATCGGCACCCTGGCCATGGCGGAGATCCTCCGCATCGTGGTGTCCACCACCATGCCGGAGGTGTCCGCGCTTCCCGCGGAGCTCATCGCCGCCTACCGGCTGCTACCGCGCTACTACCTGGTGCTGGCCCTGGCGGTGGTGTCTACCGCGGCCGTCGCGTGGGTGGCGCGGTCCCGCTTCGGCGTGGGGCTGCTGGCGGTCCGGGAGGACGAGTGGGTGGCGGAGACGGTGGGGGTGGACAGCTACCGCCACAAGCTGGTCGCCCTGCTGGTGAGCGCCGCCTTCGCAGGGGCCGCGGGCGGTGCCTTCGGCTACTACCACCTCAGCTTCTACCCCCAGTTCGCCTTCAGCCCCGTGTGGACGTTCGACGCGGTGCTGATGGTGTTCCTGGGGGGCATCGGCACGGTGTGGGGGCCTCCCGTGGGCGCGACCTTCTTCGTGCTGGTACGCGAGGCGCTGGCCCTGCGGCTCACGGAGCTGCACGTCCTCGTGTTCGGCGCGGTGTTCGTGTTGGTGGTGTTGGCTTTGCCGGGCGGGCTCGTGGACGCGGCGCGGGCCCTGCGGTCCCGCCGCCCGCAGCCCGCGTAGGCGGAGACCCCGGGGAGGAGGTGAGGGATGCTAGACGCGCTGCCCGACCGCGGCATCACGGAGGAAGAATTGCGCGAGCTGCGGTCTGTGTACGTGGACCTGGTGGGGTTTGTGCCGCCCCGGATCCAGGCCCGCACGGAGCTGCTGAGCCGGCTGGACCCCGAGGGGCTGCGCCTGCAGGAGGAGCTCCGGCGGCACTTCATGTACCCGAGGTGCTTTGACACCAAGACCGCCCAGCTCATGCTGTTCGGCATGTTGCTGATGAACCTGCAGGACGCGGCCAAACTGCACGCCCTGGCGGCACGCCGTGCGGGCGCCACGTGGGAGGAACTGAGCGCCGTGGTCGGCCTGGCCTTCCTGTTCCGGGGGCTTTCCGCGGCGAACTACGGGTTCCAGATCCTGCAGGAGATGGCTCAGGCCGAGGCCCAGACCCCAGACGCGCCGCAAAGGAGGTGACCGAGCATGGCAGACTTCCCGGTCGTCCAGTTGGCCCACCTGGAGATCCTCACCCCGGACCCGGACCGGACGTGGTGGTTCTTCCACGACATTCTGGGGCTGGAGGAGACCACCCGGCAGGGGCGGTCCGTGTACCTCCGGGCCTACGAGGACTGGTACCACCACACCCTCAAGATCACGGAGGGGCCCCAGGCGGGCCTCGGACACATCGCGTGGCGGGTGGCTTCGGAGGAAGCCCTCGAACGCCTGGCGCGGCGGGTGGAGGAAGCGGGTTTCGGACGCGGCTGGAGCGACGGGGACGTGGGCCACGGCCGCGCCTACCGGTTCGAGACCCCTGAGGGGCACCCCATGGAGATCCTGTGGGAGGTGGAGTACTACCAGCCCCCCGAGGAGAAGCGGACCCCGCTGAGGAACCGACCGCAGAAGCGCCCCTTGCGGGGCGTGCCCGTGCGGCGCATCGACCACGTGAACGTCATGGCCCGGGAAGTGGGTCCCGTGCGGGAGTTCCTGGTGGACCTTCTGGGCTTCCGGGTGCGGGAGCGGAAGCTGGGCAAAGACGGCCAGGAGGTGGGCGCGTGGCTGAGCGTGAGCCCCCTGGTGCACGAGATCGCGGTGATGCGGGACGCCACGGGGGCCCGGGGCCGCTTCCACCACGTGGCCTACTGGTACGGGTACCCGCAGCACCTGTTGGACGTGGCGGACATCCTGGTGGAGCAGGGGGTCCGGCTGGAGGCGGGCCCGGGCAAGCACGGCACCACCCAGGCGTACTTCCTGTACGTGTTCGAGCCCGGGGGGGTGCGGGTGGAGCTGTTCGGGGACACGGGGTACCTGATCTTTGACCCCACGTGGAAGACGGTGGTGTGGGACGTGTCCAACGAGAGCGACCTCGAGCGGAGCAGCATCTGGTTCGGCGGGCGGCTGCCGGACACCTTCTACACGTACGGCGTCCCCTCCGTGCCGTGGGAGGGGGTCGCCACGAGGAGGTAGGAGGTGGGCTCTTCTCCCTTAGAGGCGTGCGGGCTGCCCCTGTTCTTCCGGGTGGCCGAGCCCTCTCCGGTCCGCCCTCCCGCGGTGCCGGAGGGGTTCGGGGTGCGCGTGCTGGCCCGGTCGCTGTCGACCATGCAGAAGGAGGCCCTGGTGGCTGGTCCCTCTCACGTGTGGCGCCTGGCGAGCGACGAGGGGCCGTACCTGCTGGGCGACGACGTGGCCCCTCCGCCGTTGGCGTTCTTCAGCGTGGGCCTTGTGGCGGGCTTCGCGGAGGCCGTGCACGAGCGGGCCCGCGTGGCACGGGAGGACGTACGGTTGGTGCAGGACACCCGCTACACCATGAAAGGCTCGGCCACCCAGGGGACACTGGCCGCGGGCGCCCTGCCCGTGGAGCTGCGGTCGGAGGTGGACCTGCCGGGGGCGCGGGAGGCGGTAGGCACGGCGCCCGCCTACGCACTCGTGCGGACGCGGCTCCGCAGCCGGTTCTCCTTGGTCCACAACGGCCGCAGGCTGGAGGTGGACGGTGTGCTGCCCGCCCATGGCGCGCCCCCGGGGGACCCGCGGGGGCTGTTCGCCCTCGCCCTGCCTGAGAAAGACCCGCAGGCGGTGCAGCGGGACGGCCTCAGCCCCGCCACGCCCGAGGACACCAGCTACCGGGGCTCCAGCTTCGCGGAGACCCAGGACCGAACCGTCCACCTGCAGGCGGTGTGCCAGGGAACCCCCGAGGGGCTGTGGCGCGTGGAGCACCGGATGTTCAACCCGCGCGGCACCGTGTTCCACTTCCGGTGCGACCCCACGGGCCGTCGGGCGCCGGAGCCCCTGGCCTACCTGTCCGCGGGGATCGCCTTCTGCTTCATGACCCAGCTGGCCCGCTACGCCCGCATCCTGCGCAAGGGCCTGCGGGCCTTCGCGGTGGTGCAGGACACGCGGTTTGGAGGTAGCAGCTGGGACCCCGTGGTCACCCACGTGTACCTGGACACCGAGGAAGAAGACGCCTTCGCCCAGGAGCTGTTGGCCGCGGGCGAGCGCACGTGCTTCCTGCACGCCCTGTGCCGCACGGAGCTGGACGTGCGGTGGGAAGGAGGATAGGAGGGTGCCCCGGACTCAGGTGGCGGTGGTGGGGGCGGGCCCCGCGGGCTTGCTGCTCAGCCACCTCCTGCACCAGGTGGGCGTCCGGACCGTGGTGCTGGAGTCCCGCTCCCGTGCGTACGTGGAGCAGCGGGTGCGGGCGGGCGTCCTGGAGGACGGCACGCGGCAGATCCTCCTGCGGGCCGGGGTGGGGGCGCGTATGGCCCAGCAAGGCCTGGTGCACGAGGGGGTGAACTTCGCCTTCGAGGGGTCGCTGCTCCACTTCGACTTCCCGGCCCTCACGGGCGGCCACACCATCACCGTGTACGGCCAGCAGGAGGTGGTGAAGGACCTCATCCGCGCCAGGCTGGACGCGGACGGAGACTTGCGGTTTGAGGCCGAGGTGGTGCGGGTGGAGGAGGTCCACAGGCGGCCCCGGGTGGTGTACCGCAACCCGGACGCCTCCGAGGAGGTGGTGGAGGCGGACTTCGTGGCAGGCTGTGACGGCTCGCACGGCGTCTGCCGGTCTGCCATCCCGGAGTCCGCCCGCCGGGTTTACCAGCGGGCGTACCCCTTCGCCTGGCTGGGGATCCTGGCGGAAGCCCCCCCGGCCTCCCACGAGCTCATCTACGTGAACCACCCACGGGGGTTCGCCCTGTTCAGCATGCGCTCGCCCCGGCTGTCGCGGAACTACCTTCAGGTGGCCGCAGACGAGCCGCTGGAGGACTGGCCGGACGCCCGCATCTGGGAGGAGCTGGAGCGGCGCCTGGACCGGGCCGCTCCTCTTCTGCCGGGGCCGGTCCTGGAGAAGAGCCTCGCACCGCTGCGCAGCCTGGTGGTGGAGCCCATGCAGCACGGCCGGCTGTTCCTGGCGGGCGACGCGGCCCACGTGGTCCCCCCCACGGGGGCGAAGGGGTTGAACTTGGCGGTGTGCGACGTGGTGGTCTTGGGCCGGGCGCTGGTGGACTACTACCGCACGGGGGACGAATCTGGCCTCCGCACGTACACGCAGCGCTGCCTGGAGCACGTGTGGCAGGCGGAGCACTTCTCGTGGTGGATGACCCACCTCCTGCACCGCCTGGACGACCCCTTCGAGGAGGGGATGCAGGGGGCCCAGCTGCGGGCGCTGCGCCGCAGCGAGGCGGCGCGCCGGTACCTGGCGGAAAATTACACGGGCGTCCACACGAGCCTGCGGTACGTGGAGTGGGTGCCCCTGGGGTAGAGGCGCGCCGCTACGGGGCGTGCAGGGGCCACACCGCGGGCACGAGCCACAGGCCCAGCCCGTACAGGCCCACGGCCAGCGGCACCCCCACCCGCAGGTAGTCACGCACCGTGTAGCCCCCCGGGGCCATGACCAGCAGGTTCACGGGATTCCCCAGGGGTGTGAAGGTGGTGCCCGTGCTAGCCACCACCGCCACCACGAGCGCCGTGGGGCTGGTACCCAGCCGGAAGGCCACCTCCAACGCCACCGGGGTGAGGATCACGGTGGCCGCCACGCTGGGGACGAGTTGGTTCATCACCACGCCGACCCCGTACACGGCCGCGAGGGCTGCGAAGGGAGACCGCACCAGGTCCAGCAGCGGGACCACCACCTGGGAGGCCGCCCCCGTCCGCACCAACACGCCGGACAGCGGCAGCAGGCAGCCCAGGAACACCACGCTGCGCCAGTCCACCACCCGGTAGGTCTCCTCCACCGGCAGACAGCCCAGGGCCACCACCGCGACGGCACCCGCCAGCACCGCCACGGAGACGTCTGTCCAGCCCAGCGCGGTGACCGCGGACACGCAGCCCACCACCCCCAAGGCGGCCGCTGCCCGCCACCCGGGGGAAGACGGAGGCTGCTCGTGGAGCAGCAGGAAGTCAGGGTCGGAGGCCAGGGCGCGGAGCCGGTCCCTGGGCCCCTGCAGCAGGACGGCGTCGCCCACTTCCAGGGGTACCTCTGCCACGCCACTGCGCCGAGGTTGGCCCTTCCGCCAGATGGCCAGCACCGACGCCCCGTACCGCTGGCGGAAATCCAGCTCCCGTGCCGTGCGGCCCGCAGCCCCGGACCGGGGTGGGATCACCACCTCCGCCAGCCCTACCTCGAAGGACTCCAGGTCCAGCCGCTCCGGTGTGCGCAGCTGCAGGCCCATGGCCTCTAGCTGCGCGGCCACCGCCTCGTCCCGTACCCCCGCCACCAGCAGCCGGTCCCCGGGAAGCAGGACCTCGTGGGGAGGCGGAGACAGCTGCGTGCGGTCGCCGCGGCGTACGGCCAGCACCACCACCCCGGCGTCCGCCAGGGGCGCCTGGGACAGGGGCAGGCCGCACACGGGAGCGTCCGGCCGCACGTAGCCTTCCCGCACGCGCTCGTGCATCCGGTACAGCTCCACCAGAGGCCGGGCCGCGGGCGGTGCCGCGGAGCCCCTGGGGTCCTCCTGCGGCAACCACCGGCGCCCGACGCCGAGGAAGAACAGCACACCTGCCACCACGAAGCCCAGTCCCAGCGGCAGGAACTCGAACATGCCAAAGGGCCGTCCGGTGGCCTCCTGCAGCATGCGGGAGGCCAGGAGGTTGCTGGGGCCCGCCACCAGAGTCAGCACCCCTCCCAACCGTGCACTCAACGCCACGGGCAACAATAGCCGCGCCACGGGGATGTTGCGGTCCCGGCAGGCGGCTGCGCTCACCGGCAACAGGACCGCGATGGCGCCCAAGCTGTTCATGAAGCCGGACAGCCCCGCGGCGGTGAGCATGAGGGCCAGCGCCAGGCCCCGCTCGGAGGACACGCGGCCCAGCAGGGCCCGCGCGAGGGCTGAGGCGGCCCCCGTGCGCTCCAGGGCCGCGCTCAGCACCAGCACCCCCGCCAGGGCGACCACCGCGGGGTTTCCGAAGCCCGAGAAGGCTTGGTCCACGCTGGCGAGACCCGACAGGACCAGGGCCACGGGTACCAGCACGGCCACCGCGTCGGGCCGCCAACGCCCCCAGGCCAAGGCGAGGACCGTCCCGGCCAGGATCCCCAGGGCCAGGTCCGCGGATGGTACCTGAAGCCCGCTCACCCCTGGGTGGTTCAGCGCTCCCGTTCCACCGCCACCGCCACCGCCTCACCCCCACCCAGGCAGATGGCCGCCACCCCGCGCCGGGCCCCGTGGCGCCGCATGGCGTACAGCAGGGTGGTGAGGATGCGGGCCCCGGACGCACCGATGGGGTGTCCCAGGGCCACCGCACCGCCGTGCACGTTCACCCCGTCCAGGGGAAGCCCCAGCTTGCGGCACACACCCAGGACCACCGCGGCGAAGGCCTCGTTGATCTCGAACAGGTCCACGTCCGCCTTCCGCCAGCCCACGCGGTCCAGCAGCCGTTCGATGGCCGCCGCGGGGGCGATGGTGAACCACTCGGGCGCGGTGGCGGCCTGGGCGTAGCCCACCACGCGCGCCAGGGGGGCGACCCCCAGCCGGTCGGCCACCGACCGCTCCGCCACCACCAGGGCCGAGGCGCCGTCGCTGATGCTGCTGGCGTTGGCGGCGGTCACGGTGCCGTCCTTCTGGAAGACGGGGGGCAGGGTGGGGATGCGGTCGAACTGCACCCGCCGCGGCTCCTCGTCTTCCTCCACCCGCTTGCCGTTGGACTCCACCGGCACCGTCTCCGGCCGGAACCAGCCGCCGTCCAGAGCCTCCAGGGCCAGCCGGTACGACCGCTCCGCGTACGCGTCCTGGTCCTCGCGGGTGATGCGGTACTCCGCGGCCAGCAGCTCCGCGCAGGAGCCCATGTGGCAGTCCCGGTATGGGTCCCACAGCCCGTCCAGGATCATGGAGTCGTGCACTTCCCCGTGTCCGAGCCGGTAGCCGGTCCGCGCCCGGGCAAGGAGGTAGGGTGCCCGGCTCATGTTCTCCATCCCGCCCGCCACGTACACGTGGCCGTCACCCGCCCGGACGGCCTGCGCGGCCAGCACCACCGCCTTCAGCCCAGACCCACACATCTTGTTGACCGTCACCGCCCCCACGGAGTCCGGCAGCCCCGCGTAGCGCGCGGCCTGCCGCGCGGGCGCCTGGCCCAGCCCCGCGGACAGGATGTTCCCCAGGATCACCTCGTCCACTTCCTCCGGCCGCACCCCCGCCCGCGCCACCGCTTCCCGCACCACCACCGCGCCCAGGCGCGGGGCAGGCAGGTCCGCGAGTCCGCCCAGGAACCGCCCGATGGGCGTGCGCACCGCGCTCAGGATTACCGCCTCCGCCATGACCCCCTCCTCAGCACGGAGCATGTGCGCCTCGGCACCCCTCCAGGGGGAGCCGGCTACGCCCATTCTACGCCCCGGGGCCGCGCGGTTTCCCAACCCCTGCGGGGGTCTGCTATCCTGGCGGCGATCGACGGCAGGAGGGTACCGTTGCGCGACGAGTTCCCGCGGACCGGAGAAGGACACCTGTGCGTAGGCGGGTGCGACGCGGTGGAGCTGGCCCGCACCTTCGGCACGCCCCTGCACGTGCTGGACGGCGGCCGGCTGCGCGCGAACCTGCGGGCTTACCGGGAAGCCTTCCACCGCCACGCCCCGGGTGGCCAGCCGGTGTTCGCCTCCAAGGCTTTGTGCGTGGTGGCCACGTGCCAGCTGGCACACCGGGAGGGGTTCTGGGTGGACGTGGCCTCGGGTGGCGAGCTGTACACCGCCCTGCGTGCCGGGGTGCCCGCCGCACACCTGGTGTTCCACGGCAACTACAAGACGGAAGACGAAGTGCGGTACGCGCTCCAGGTGGGCGTGGGCAGGATCGCGGTGGACAACTTCTACGAGCTGGACCTCGTGGACCGGATCGCCCGGGAGGCCGGGCGGGTGGCGGACGTGTGGCTGCGCGTGACACCCGGGGTGGAACCCCACACGCACCGGGCCATCCAGACGGGCGGGGTGGACACCAAGTTCGGGTTTGGGATCCCGGACGGCGTGGCCCTGCAGGCGGTTCGGCACGCCCTGCAGCGCCGCGGCCTCCGCCTGCGGGGGTTCCACAGCCACATCGGGTCCCAGATCGTGGAGCTGGAGCCCTTCCGGCTGAACGCGCAGCTCGTGCTGGCCTTCGCGGCCGCCGTCCGGTCGGAGCTGGGCTTTGTGGCGGAGGAGCTGAACCTCGGGGGAGGGCTGGGCATCCGCTACGTGTCCTCCGACCACCCCCCTTCCATCGAGGCCTACGTGGCTGCGGTGGCGGAGGCCGTGCGGGCGTGGTGTGCCGCCCTGGAGTACCCGGTCCCCCGCTTGTTCCTGGAGCCGGGCCGGTCCGTGGTGGGCCCTGCAGGGGTCACCCTGTACACGGCAGGTCCCGTGAAGGAAGTCCCAGGTGTGCGTACGTACGTGGCCACAGACGGCGGGATGTACGAGAACCCCAGGCCGGCGCTGTACGGGGCCCGGTACGAGGCGGTCCTGGCGGACCGCCCCGACGCGCCGCCGCAACGGGTGGTGGCCCTGGCGGGAAGGTGCTGCGAGTCCGGCGACGTCCTGGTGTGGGAAGCCCACCTGCCTGAGGTGCGTCCGGGCGACGTGGTGGCGGTGTTCTCCACGGGTGCCTACACCTACTCCATGGCCAGCAACTACAACCGGTTCCCCCGCCCCGCGGTGGTGCTGGCAGAGGACGGACAGGCGGTGGTGGTGGTGCGGCGCGAGCGCTACGAGGACCTTACAAGGCTGGACGCCGCGCTGCCGAGCGCGGCCGCGGTATGACGGGGCTCGAGCCCCTGCAGCTCGTGCTCACCGCGGCGGCCCTCCTGGTGGCCGCCACGGTCCACGAGGTGGCCCACGCGTACGCGGCGGTCCAGCTGGGGGACCCCACACCCCGGTGGATGGGCCGGCTGACGCTGAACCCCCTTCGCCACCTGGACCCCCTGGGTACCCTCCTCCTGTTGCTGGTGGGGTTCGGGTGGGCCAAGCCGGTCCCGGTGAACCCTGCCCACTTCCAGGACCCGCGCAGGGGAGTCCTCCTGGTGGCACTGGCCGGGCCGCTGGCCAACCTCTGCCTCATGGCGGTGCTGGGCACCTGGTACCGGCTCGGGTGGGTGCCGGAGGGGAGCTGGGTGGGTTCCCTGTGGTTCCGGATGCTGTACGTGAACGCGGTCCTGGCGGTGTTCAACCTGCTCCCCATCCCGCCCCTGGACGGCTCGCGCATTCTGGGCGCGCTCCTGCGGGGGGACGCCGAGGAGGCGTACGTGCGCCTGCAGCCGTACGGAAGCCTGCTGCTCCTGGTGTTGCTGGCCACAGGCTGGCTGGGCCCCCTGCTCCGGGGCCCTGTGGTGTGGCTGGTGCGGTGGGCTGTGGGCGCGTGAGGGGTCCCGTGTCGGAGGGCCGGAGTCCCAGGGTCCGGGTGAGGGGTTTCGAGGGGCCGGTGGACGAGCTGGTGCGCCGGGCCCAGGCGGGGGAGGTGGACCTGCGGGAGGTGGACCTGACCGCCATGGTGCGGGCGTACCTGGATGGGTTGGGACCGCAGGTGGACCTGGAGGAGGCGACGGAGTTCCTGCAGGCGGCGGCGGCCCTGGTGGAAATGAAGAGCAAGCTGCTGTTGCCGCCCAAACCCGCCCCGCAGGAGGCGGGGGAGGAGGAACCCGCGGACCTGGAGGAACGGCTGCGGCAGCAGGCGGAGGAATACCGGGTGTTCCGGGAAGCCGCGGAGGCCCTGGCGGCCCTGGAGGCGGTGCAGCGGAGGGTGTTCACCCGCCCCACAGACCCCTCCTCCGCGGGCGAGCTGCCGCTGGTGGGGCTCACCCTGGAGGATTTGTTTGCCGCCTTCCGTCGGGTGCTGGAGCGGTCCTCCCAACGCGTGGAGGAGGTCCCCGGGGAAGGGGTGACCGTGGCGGACCGCATGCGGGCCATCCTGACCGCACTCGCCGCGGCACCCAAAGGGCTGCCGTTTGACGCGCTGTTCGAGCCCGCCATCCCGCGCATGGTGGTCATCGTCACCTTCCTGGCGCTGTTGGAGTTGGTCCGCCGCAGGCGGGTCCGCGTGGCGCAGACGGAACCGTTCGGCCCCATCCGGCTGTACGCGCTGGAGGAGGGGAGCTCAGGGTGACCGCGGACCGCCGTACCCTGCGGTGTGCTCTGGAGTGCCTGCTTCTGGCCAGCGGGGGCCCGGTCCCCGTGCGCCGGCTGGCGGACGCCCTCCAGTGCACCGAGGAGGAGGCGCAGGAACTCCTTTCGGAGCTGCAGGGGGAGTACGAAGGACGGGGGCTGATGGTCCAGGCGGTAGCGGGCGGCTACCAGCTGTGCACGAGGCCGGAGTACGCGGAGTACGTGACGCGCCTGGTGGCCTCCCAGGTGGAGCCCCTCTCCAAAGCCGCCCTGGAGACCCTGGCGGTGGTGGCCTACCGCCAGCCCGTCACCCGGGCGGAGGTGGAGGCGGTACGGGGGGCGCGCAGCGACCACCACCTCCGGCGGCTGTTGGACCGCCACCTGATCCGGGAGGTGGGCCGCAAGCCCGGGCCGGGGGCTCCCATCCTGTACGGCACCACCGAACTGTTCCTGCGGCACTTCGGCCTGCGGGACCTGCAGGACCTTCCGCCCGTGGCCGGGCAGCGGGTGCAGGACATGCTGAGCCCGCCACGCGGGGAGGGACAACCCCCGTGATGCCCTCCAGGGTGTGGGTCCTCCTCCTGGTGGTCCTCCTGGCCGGTGCCGGGCGTGCGGCCGGTCAGCCCCAGGTAGCCGCCCGCGCCTTCGTGCTGCTGGAGGCGCACACCGGACAGGTGCTGGCCCGGCGCCAGGCAGACCTTCCGTGGCCGCCCGCCAGCACCACGAAGATCCTTACCGCCCTGTTGGTGGTGGAGTCCCTGGAGCCGGGCACCTGGGTGACGGTGAGCCGCCGGGCCGCGGCGCTCCGTTCGGGCGCCGCGGTGGGGCTGCGGGCAGGCGAACGCCGTACGGTGGAAGAGTTGCTGTACGCCATGCTCCTGGCCTCCGCCAACGACGCCGCGGTGGCCCTGGCGGAAGCGGCCGCGGGCTCGGTGGAGGCCTTCGTGGACCGGATGAACCGCCGGGCGCGGCAGCTGGGGGCCCGAAGCAGCCACTTCACGAACCCGCACGGCCTGTGGGACCCTCAGCACCGCGCCACCGCGTACGACCTCGCCCTGCTCGCCCGGGCTGCCCTCGCGAACCCGCGGGTGGCCGCGGCGGTGGCAACTCGCGAGTACGCCTTCCCGGGAGCCTTTGGGCCCCAGAGGCTTGTGAACCGGAACCGGTTGCTGTTCACGTACCCGGGTGCCAACGGGGTGAAGACGGGCTGGGTGGGTCCTTCCGGGCCGTGCCTGGTGGCCTCCGCCCGCCGGGGCAGCCGCACGCTGGTGGCGGTCTTGCTGGACTCGCCCGCGGTGTTCGAGGAGGCCGCGCGCTTGCTGGACTTCGGCTTCAGCAGGTTCCAGCTGCACGTGTTGGCCCGGCCGGGCGAAGCGGTGGCTTCCACGTGGGTGGACGGCCGCCTCCTGCGGGCCACGGTGCAGGAGGAGGTGGCGTGGGCGGCCCCCAAGGGGAGCCGGGTGGAAGGGCGGGCGGTGTGGAGGCCCGACCTGCACCCCCGCTTGGAGGCGGGCCAGCCGGTAGGCTGGTTGCAGGTGGTGGTGGACGGACAGGTGCAGCGCCAGGCCGGCCTGGTGGCGCTGGACCTGGTCCCACCCGGGCGCGGGGGCGTGTGGGAGTGGCTGTGGGAGCGGCTGCGCGGGCGGTAGCGGCGGGATTGCTGGCGGCGTCCGTGGCCGCGGGTGGGTGGCCCGTGGTGGTCACCGACGCAACCGGCGCGCGCCTGGTGTTGGGTTCGCCGCCGGCCCGGGTGGTTTCCCTGGCACCCAGCGTCACCGAGGTGCTGTGGGCGGTGGGCGCCGCGGGCCAGGTGGCGGGGGTTTCCTCCGCGGACGACTACCCGCCCGAGGTGCAGCAGCGTCCAAAGGTGGGCGGGGTCCGGGTGGACGAGGAGCGGCTGGCGAGCCTGCGGCCGGACCTGGTGGTGGGCCTGCTGAGCCTGCAGCGGGCCACCCTCCTGCGGCTGCGCACCCTGGGCTACCGCGTGTTGGCGGTGGACAGCACCAACCTGGAAGACACGTACCGGTTGATCCTGGTGGTAGGGCGCGCCACCGGGCACGAGAAAGCAGCCCGGGCCCTGGTGCAGCGCATGCGGCGCCGCGTGGCGGCGGTGGAGGCGAAGCTCCTGCGGGTGCGGCCTGTGCGGGTGTTCGTGCAGGTGTGGGATCAGCCGTTCCTCACCGCCGGGGCGGGGACCGTGGTGGACGACCTGGTGCGCCGGGCGGGCGGCCGCAACGTGTTCGCCGACCACCTCGGGTGGCCCCAGGTCTCCGAAGAAGACGTGGTGGCCCGCGACCCGGAGTGCGTGCTGGTCCTGGGCAAAGGTGCCAGGCGGCTACGGGCCAGGCCCGCGTGGTCCCGGGTCACCGCGGTCCGGCGGGGCTGCCTGGTGGACCTGGAACCTTCCCCGGTGGTGCGGCCTGGCCCGCGGCTGGTGCTGGGGCTGGAGGCGGTGGCGCGGGCCCTGCACCCGGGGGTGGGCTGGTGAGGCTGGAGCTGCAGGACGTGGACGTGTGGTACGGGGACCGCCCCGCGGTGTCCGGGGTGCGGTTTGCCGTGGACGCGGGCGAGCTGGTGGCCCTGTGCGGTCCCAACGGGGCAGGAAAGAGCACCCTGCTGCGGTGCGTGGCGGGGTTGGTACGCCCGCGCCGGGGCCGGGTGGCGCTGGACGGCCGGGAAGCGTCCACGCTGCCTGCGCGGGAGCGGGCCCGGCTGGTGGGCTACCTGCCGCAGGACCCTGCGTGCCCGGAGGGGTTCCGCTGCGTGGAGGTGGTGCAGCTGGGGCGGTACGCGGCCAACCCCGGTTGGGCCCTGGGCTGGACCGAGGAGGACCGGCAGGCTGCGTTCCAGGCCATGGACGCCACCGAAACCCTGCCCCTGGCGGACCGCCCGGTCCAGCACACCAGCGGGGGCGAGCGGCAGCGGGTCCTTTTGGCCAGGGTCCTGGCCCAGGGGGCGCGGCTGCTGGCCCTGGACGAGCCCACCGCGCACCTGGACCTGGCGCACCAGGTGTCCGTGGTAGGGTTGCTGCGCCGCCTTTCCCGCGAGGGGTACGGGATCCTGGTGGCCACCCACGACCTGAACCTGGCCTCGCTGTTCTTCGACCGCGTGGTCCTGCTGGCGGAAGGCAGGGTGCTCGCACAGGGTCCTCCGGAGGAGGTGCTGCGGTCCGAGGCGGTGGCGCGGGCCTACGGTGCGGCCGCGCTGGTCGCCTCACACCCGGAGGTGGCCCGTCCGGTGGTGCTGCCGCGGGTGCCCACGTGAGGCGGAAACTGCAGGTGGCCATCGACGGCCCCATGGGTGCCGGCAAGGGGACGGTGGCGCGGCTGGTGGCCCGGCGGCTGGGCTACCGGTACGTGGACACAGGGGCCATGTACCGGGCGGTGACGTGGAAGGCGCTCCGGGAAGGGGTGGACCTGGACGACGCGCGGGCGGTGGCGGAGCTGGCCCGGCGTGTGGAAGTCCGGATGGAGCCCGCGGAGGACGGGGTGCGGGTGTGGTGTGACGGAGAGGAGGTGACGGAGTTCATCCGGTCGGTCCAGGTGTCCGCGGCGGTGGGCCGGGTGGCGGCCAACCCCGGGGTGCGCCAGGTGCTCACCGAGCGGCAGCGGGCCATGGCGGGGGAAGGCGGCGTGGTCATGGAGGGCCGGGACATCGGGACGGTGGTGTTGCCGCACGCGGACGTGAAGGTGTTCCTGGACGCCAGTCTGGAGGAGCGGGTGCAGCGGCGGTACCAGGAGCTGCGCGCACGCGGTGAGGCGGTCTCCCTCCAGGCGGTACGGGAACTGGTCTGTCAGGACGACCACATGAGCCGCACCCGCCAGGCAGCACCCCTGCGGCGCGCGGAAGACGCGGTGGTGGTGGACACCACCGGGCGCAGCCCCGAGGAGGTGGCCGAGGAGATCCTGCAGGTCGTGGCGGCGCGGGCGGGGAGGTGACCCGTGGAGTTCGGCGACTGGGTGTACGGGGCAAGCAAGCTGGTGGTCCAGGCCGTGCTGCGGGGCGTCTTCCGCCTGGAGGTCACAGGGCGGGAGTACGAGCCGCAGGAGGGACCGTTTTTGGCGGTGTCCAACCACTGGAGTGCCCTAGACCCCCCTGTCCTGGGCGCTTCCCTGCGGCGCAAGGTGCACTTCATGGCCAAGCAGGAGCTGTTCCGGATCCCCTTGCTGCGGAGCTGGATGCGGTGCATCGGGACGTTCCCCGTGCGGCGGGGGGAGCCGGACCGGCAGGCCATCCGGACCGCGCTGGAGGTGCTGGAGCGGGGTGGTGTGGTGGGGATCTTCCCCGAGGGGACGCGGAACCCCCGCGGCTTCCTGCTGCCGGCGGAACCCGGGGCAGCTTTTTTGGCGCTGCGGGCGCAGGTGCCCATCCTGCCCGTGGGCATCCTGGGGACCCTGGAAGTTTTGCCGAAAGGGGCGTGGATCCCACGCCCCCGCAAGATCCGGGTGCGCATCGGACCCCCGTTCCGCCTGGACGACCTGCAGGACGCTCCCGACCGGCTTCAGCGCGCCAGCGACCGCATCATGGCCGCCATCGCGGACCTGTTGGGCACCGCGGCCCCGGTGCACGGACCCCGACAGGCGAAGCGCAGTGCGTCGTGATATGCTGGGTGCGAGCATGCGGGTGGTGGTCGCCAAACACATGGGCTTCTGCGGGGGGGTCCGGCGCGCGGTGGAGCTGGCGTTGCGCGCGGCCCGCAACGGCCAGGGGGGCGCCGCCACCTGGGGCCCGCTCATCCACAACCCCCAGGAGGTGGAACGGCTCCAACGGGAGGGCGTCCGGGTGGTGGAGAACCTGGAGGAGCTGGACGGCGGGGCCTTCGTGGTGTCCGCGTACGGGGTCGCCTCCGCGGTGCGGGAGGCGGTCGAGGCGCGGGGCATGGAGGTGGTGGACGCCACCTGCCCGGTGGTGACGAAGGCCCACCAGCTGGCAGAACAGCTGGCGGAGGAGGGCTACTTCGTGGTGGCCGTGGGCGACCACGGGCACCCCGAGATGGTCACCCTCAAGGAAAAGCTGGGCGACCGGGTGGCGGTGGTCCACACCCTCGAGGAGGTCCGCGGGCTCCGGCTGCGGGGAAAGGTCGGGGTGCTGTCGCAGACCACGCAGTCCCTGGAGAACTTCCGCCAGATCGTGGCGGAGGTGGTGACCCGCGTGAAGGAGACGAAGGTGATCAACACCCTCTGCCCGGCCATCACCGTGCGTCAGGAGGAGGCACAGCGCCTGGTGGAGGAGGTGGACGTGCTCCTGGTAGTGGGCGGGCACGGGAGCTCCAACACCACCCGGCTGGCAGAGATCGGGCGGAGTCGCGGGGTCGCCACCTACCACGTGGAGACCGCGGACGAGATCCAAGCGGGTTGGTTCGCGCCCGGTGTGACGGTGGGCGTGATGTCCGGCGCTTCCACCCCGGACTGGATCATCGAGCAGGTGCTCCTGCGGCTGGAGGACATCCGCGCCCAGTTCGGGGCCTGAGGCGGGTCGCTCCGGTCCCGCGGGCGCCCCTGCCATGGCAGAACGGACCACCCGCACGAGGCTGCCCCTGGTGGCCCTCGTGGGCCGACCCAACGTGGGCAAGTCCGCCCTGTTCAACCGGATCCTGCGCCGCCGGCTCGCCATCGTGGAGGACACCCCTGGCGTGACCCGCGACCGGCTGTACGCGGAGGTGGAGTGGTCCGGGCGGCGGTTCGGCGTGGTGGACACGGGCGGGTACGTGGCGCATGCGAAGGACCCCTTGCTGGAGCAGGTGCGCTGGCAGGCGCAGCAGGCGGTGGCGGAAGCGGACGTGGTGGTGTTCGTGACGGACGCGAAGACGGGCGTGGTGCCCGCGGACTACGAGGTGGCGGACGTCCTCAGGCGGTCCGGGAAGCCCGTGCTGGTGGCGGTGAACAAGGTGGACGAGCCCGGAGAGGGTACCGCCGCCGCCGCCGAGTTCTCCGCCCTGGGCCTGGGAGAGCCGCTGCCCGTCTCTGCCCTGCACGGGCTGCGGGTGGGGGAGCTGCTGGACCGGATCCTCCCACACCTCCCGCCCGTGGGCCCGGAACAGGTGGAGGAGGAGCCCGTGCGGGTGGCCGTGGTGGGCCGGCCCAACGTGGGCAAGTCGTCCCTGGTCAACGCCCTGGTGGGAACGCCGCGGGTGGTGGTGGACGCACGTCCGGGCACCACGCGGGACGCGGTGGACACCTGGCTGCGGCACCGGGACCGTCCCTTCGTGCTGGTGGACACCGCGGGCCTGCGGCGACGGGCGAAGGTGCGGGAGGCGCTGGAGTTCTACAGCGCGCGCCGGGTCCAGCAGGCCCTGGCCCGCTGCCACGTGGCGGTGTTGGTGGTGGACGCCTCCCAGGGCGTCACCGACCAGGACCAGCGCATCGCCCGGGAGGTCGTAGAGCGCGGCAAGGCGCTGGTGGTGGCGGCCAACAAGTGGGACTTGGTGAAGGGCCCCCTGGCGGAGGAGCGCGCCAAGCAGCTGTACCACGCGCTGCGGCACGTGTCCTTCGCGCCCGTGCTGTTCACCTCCGCCCTCACGGGCCGGGGAGTCCCCCGCGTCCTGGACGCGGCCCTGCGGGCCGACCGGGCGCACGCCCTGCGGGTCCCCACGGGGCCCTTGAACCGGGCGGTGGAGGCCGCAGAAGCGGCCCATCCGGCGCCCGCGGACGCCCGGGGCCGAGCCCTGAAGATCTACTACGCCACGCAGGTGGCGGTGCGGCCGCCCACCGTGGCGTTGTTCGTGAACCACCCAGAACTGGCCACCGAAGCCTACTTGCGTCACCTGGAGGCACGCCTGCGGGAGCGGTTCGACTTCGAAGGGACCCCCCTCCGGTTCGTGCTGCGGGCCCGCAGGCCCCGGAAGGAGGAGCGGGGCTGACGGGGCCGTGGATGGTGATGGCCGCGTACCTGCTGGGCTCCGTGCCCACGGGGCTGTGGCTGGTCCGGTGGCTGCGGGGCCTGGACCTGCGCGAGCGCGGCAGCGGCAACATCGGCACCACGAACGTGTACCGGGTGGCGGGCCCGTGGCTGGGCGCCGCGGTGCTGCTCCTGGACACATCCAAGGGGGCGGTCCCGGTGTGGGCCTGCCGCGCCCTGCAGCTGGACGCCGCCTGGACGGTGGCTTCCGGCTTGGCCAGCGTGGTGGGCCACAACTGGTCGGTCTTCCTGGGGTTCCGGGGAGGGAAGGGGATCGCCACCACCTTCGGCGTCCTTTTGGCCCTGTCCCCGCGGGCTGCCTTCGTGGCCGTGGCAGTGTGGGTGCTGGTGGCGGCGGCAACCCGCTACGCCTCCGTGGCCAGCTTGCTTTCCGTGCTGTCCGTGCCGGTGTCCATGGCGCTGTGGCGGGAGCCGGCACCACACGTGGCCTTCGGCCTGGCGGCGGCCGCCCTGGGCGTGGCCCGCCACCGGGCAAACCTCAGGCGCCTGCGGGAGGGGACCGAGCTGCGGATCACGGACCGCGGCCGCCCCTGAGCCCGTCCGAAGGGTGGACGCACGAGTGGCCGGCCAGACGGAGCAGGGGTTGCTGTTTGGCCGAGCCGTACCACACCCGCGGGACGTTGGAGGGATTCCAGCGCAACCGGTCCGCGGGAAGGTGGACGGGCCGCTCACGCGCGCGGTCCCAGATCCCACAGGGTTGACAGGACTGGCCGGACCGTGGCCCCCTACCCGTAAGGGGGTGAGGGACGTGGGGACAGGATCCATGGGGGCGCGGGACCTGGGGTTGTTGGTCCTCCGCGGAGTGGTGGGGGTGACGTTTCTGTTACACGGCTCCCCCAAGCTCTCTGGCGGGCTTGGAGGGTTCACCGGGTTTCTGGCCAGCCTGCAGTTCCCCGCACCGACCCTGCTCGCGTGGGTCGTGGCGTTGCTTGAGTTCGCAGGCGGGCTTTCCCTGGCCCTGGGGCTTTTCACCCGACCGGTGGCCGTGCTGTTCGTGCTGGAGATGCTGGTCACCACCCTGCGGGTGAAGATCCCTCGCGGCGTGGGGTTCATCGGCGGCACCGCCACGGGGTGGGAGCTGGACTTCGTGCTGCTGGGGGCGGCGCTGGCCCTGGCCCTGCTGGGACCTGGCTCGTGGTCCGTGGATGCCTGGTGGGCCCGACGGACCTCCGTCCCGCCGGGTGGCGGACGGGAGGGCTGACGGCCCGCCGCGGCCGGCCCACCTGCGAGTGGGCAGCTTCGCGGAGGGGCGGGAAGGAAACGCCAGGGGGGCGCCAAGGGGTCGGGGTGCTGGGACCGCCGGGAACCCGCGGCGGGGCCTCAAGCAGGGACGGACCACCTCCGGGACTGTGAGCCGGCGCGTGGTGGGCGTTTTTGTTGACAATCCAGTCAACAGATGGTAGCAAGTACAGCAGAGGGGGTGGTGGGCGTGAAGGCAACCCAGCGCTGGGTGCTGGCGGCCGTGGGCTGTGCGCTGCTGGCGGCGGGTGCCGCGGGCGCGCCTGCCCGCACCGTCCGGCTGGGAGCGGTGGTGCCCCTCAGCGGGGGGCTCGCCGCCAACGGGCGGTTCATCCGGGCCGGCTACGAGTTCGCGGTGGAGTACCTGAACGCACGGGGAGGGGTGCGCCTGGGCGGCCAGCGGGTCCCCCTGGAACTTACCGTCCTGGACGACGAGTCCGACCCCATCAAGACCGTCAGCCGCATGGAGAGCTTGGCCCAGATGGGGATCGTGGCCTACCTGGGAGGGGTAGGGAGTCACCTGCACGCGGCTGCGGCCGCGGTGGCGGAGAAGAACCAGATCCCGTACTGCGGGGTGGGGTTTGCGTTGTGGAGCATCCACCAGCGGGCCTACAAGTACCTGTTCAGCCCCTTCCCCAAGTCTCCGGAACTCGCGGTGGAGACGTACCGCATCATCAACGCGTACGTCCCCCCAGACCAGCGTCCCCGGCGGGTGGCCATCTTCGCGGAGCGTACGGACTGGGGCAAGGAGCAGGCAGCCCTGTGGGTCACCCGGTCCGCGGAGTTCGGCTACCAGGTGGTCTACCAGGGCGAGTACACGGTGGGAGCGCGGGATGTGAGCGACCTCATCCTGCGGGCCCGGGCGGCGGGTGCGGAGCTCGTGCTGGCCGTTCCCACGCCGCCGGACGCCATCACCATGGTGCGGCAGATGAAGGAGCTCGGGTTCAACCCCAAGGCCTTCTTCGCCCTGCGCGGCGCGGACTCCATCGCCTTCCGGCAGGCCCTGGGAAGGGACGGGGACTTCTGGGTGTCCATGCCCGGGTGGCACCACGCGGTGAAGTATCCCGGCGTGGACGACCTGAACGCGTGGTACCGGAACCGGTTCGGGACGCCCGCGGAGGTGGCCGTGGGTTCCGCGGTGGCCTGCGTGCAGGTGATCGCCGCGGCCATCGAGCGGGCCGGGGGCCTGGAGCACCGGGCCGTCCGCGACGCCATGGCGAAGACGGACATGATGACCATGGCAGGCCGAGTGCGGTTCCGGCCGGACGGCACGAGCCCGGTTCCCGTAATCGCCCACCAGTGGCAGAACGGCCAGAGCGTGCTCATCTGGCCCCGGGAGTTCGCCACCGCGCCGTTTGCGTATCCCGCGACCCCCTTCCCCGCCCGGTAGGGGGGCCTCCCACGGGCCGTGCACGGGCAGCGCCAGCCGGCCTCCGGCGGCCCTAGGTGAGCCGCGGAGGTTGCCGGAAGCCCAGCGTGGAACAGCACGTGCAGAAGGAGGTCCGGGCCGTGGCCGGGCCGGTGCCGTACTCCCCAGCCGCGCGGGAGTACCGGACCGCGGTGGGCCGCCGGGCCTAAAAAACGCGCCGCGTCTGTCCTTCCGGGGAGGTGCGCATGCTTCGACGGTTGGAAGAGCTGGCGGAGGAGCTGGGGGTGCTGGAACCGGAGGTCCTGCCGTACGGCCGGGACAAGGCCAAGGTACGGGTGGAGGCCCTGCAGCGGCTGCAGGGCCGGCCGGACGGGCAGTTGGTGCTGGTCACGGGGATCACTCCCACCGCCGCAGGGGAGGGCAAGACCACCACCGCCATCGGGCTCGCGGACGGGCTGCGCAGGCTGGGACGGCGGGCGGTGGTGGCGCTGCGGGAACCGTCCATGGGGCCGTGCTTCGGGGTCAAGGGGGGTGGTGCGGGCGGGGGCCGGGCCCAGCTGGTGCCCGCGGACGACGTGAACCTGCACTTCACCGGGGACCTGCACGCGGTGGCCTCGGCGCACAACCTGGTGGCCGCGGTGGTGGACAACGCGCTGTTCCACCGGACCGTGCCGGGCCTGCTGCCCCAAAACGTCTCCTGGCGACGGGTGCTGGACACCAACGACCGGGCCCTGCGCCAGGTGGTGGTGGGACTCGGGGGCGGCGCGCACGGCGTCGCCCGGGAGACGGGGTTCGACATCACCGCGGCTTCGGAGATCATGGCGGTGCTGTGCTTGGCGCGAGACCGGGCGGACCTGAAGGATCGGGTGGCGCGGGTGGTGGTGGGCGAGCGCGAGGACGGGACCCCCGTGACGGTGGCGGATCTGGGCGTGGCGGGCGCGGTGGCGGTCCTGCTGAAGGACGCCCTCCACCCGAACCTGGTGCAGACCCTGGAGGGCACCCCCGCCTTCGTGCACGGGGGGCCCTTCGGCAACATCGCGCACGGGTGCAGCAGCCTCGTGGCGACCCGGCTGGCGTTGAAGTGCGCGGAGGTGGTGGTGACGGAGGCGGGGTTCGGCACGGAGCTGGGTGCGGAGAAGTTCGTGCACATCAAGTGCCGCACAGGAGGTCTGCGGCCGTCCGTGGCCGTGGTGGTGGCGTCCGTGCGGGCCCTGCGGGCCCATGGGGGCGCGGGGGGCCGGTCCCCGGAGCCAGACCCCGGCGCGGTGGAGCGCGGGCTGGCGAACCTCGCCCAGCACGTGGAGAACGTCCGCCGGCTGGGGATGCGGCCGGTGGTGGCCGTCAACCGGTTCCCGGGAGACTCCCCAGACGAGGTCCGGGTCGTCCTGGACGGGTGCAGGGCGCTTGCGGTGCCCGCGGCGGTGTTCCGCGGCTGGGAGGCAGGGGGTGAGGGGGCACGGGAGCTGGCGGAGGTGGTGGGAAGTCTGCTGGCGGGCCGGGAGCCTGCCGGACCCCGGTTCCTGTACGAGCCGTCCTGGCCGTTCGTGCGCAAGCTGGAGGCCGTGGCCACGGAGCTGTACGGGGCCTCCGGGGTGGACGTGGTGCCCCGCGCCCGCGCCAAGCTGGCCCGCTACGAGGAGCTGGGGTACGCCCACCTGGCCGTGTGTGTGGCCAAAACGCCGTACTCCCTGTCAGACGACCCCGAAACGCTCGGCCGCCCGCGGGGCTTCCGGATCACCGTGCGGGACGCGCGCTTGGCCGCGGGAGCAGGGTTCGTGGTGGTCTACACAGGGGACGTGCTCACCATGCCCGGCCTCCCCAGGCACCCCGCTGCCCAGCGGTTGGACCTGGACGCGGAGGGCCGGGTGGTGGGCCTCACGTAGCCACCTCCGCCTCCGAGGAGGCGGTCCGCGCTGCAGCGGGGGCGGGCAGGGTCTGTGCCCGGGCCCCCTCGCCCCTCGCGTGCAGGACCCACGAACACCGTCCCCGCGCGTCCTCCGGGACCGGCAGGACCCAGGTGGTCTCCCACGTGTCCAGGTGCCCCGTGTGCTTGGCCAGCCGGTAGATGCGCGCGTGGATGCACTCGCGGTGGCCGAACTCGCAGGTGTTCCCGTCCGTCCCCCCGCAGGGTCCGTTCGCCAGCCCCTTCGGGCACGTCTCGGGGCACACGAAGAAGGTGTGGGGAAGCCGGCAGGTGCCGCACAGTTGACAGCCCAGCCACGGCCCCTTGACCGCGGCTTCCACGCGGGCGAGTGTCCGGCCGGCCGCGCCCTGTGCGTCCACGTGGCGCAGGAAGCCGCGCACGGCGCGGGCCAGGGGGGACACCCCGTCGAACACCCAGCGGTCTACCGTCTGCAGAACCCGGTAGGCGCGCACCTCGCGGGGCGAGGCGGCCGCGGCGGGCTCGGAGCCCAGGTAGAAGGCGTCCTCCGGCACCAGCCGGACCGGCCGGCCGTCCGGATGCCGCATGACCGCTTCCCAAGCGGCGGTCCACGAAGGCAGGTCCGGGCATTCCCTCTCGCAGTGCTGGACGGTTTCCAGCAGCTCCGCGAGGGTCTGCGGCGCGTGCACGCCGCACACGTGGGCCCCGGAAAGGCCCAGGCGGGCCGCGCCCACCACCTGCAGGGCGGCCCTGCGGATCGCCCGGCTGCGGCCGCGGTCCGGCGCTTTGCCTTCCGCCTCCAAGCACCGCAGCAGGTCCGGCGGCACGTACACGCCCGGCAGGGAGCTTCCCCGGAGGAGGCGGTCTGCCACCCTCGGGGTGACCAGCCAGACGGTGGCCAGCACAGGGACGGCCAGCCCCCTGGCCCGCAGCCAGGCCGCAAGTTCCGTCAGCTTGCCCGGGTCCCACCCAATCTGGGCCATGAGCAGGTCCGCGCCGGCCCGCACCTTCTTGGCCGCCTTCCCGTACTGGCCCAGCAGGGCCTCCTCCCGGTACTTGAAGGGGTTGACCGCAGCTGCGAGGAAGCTGGTGGGGAACTCTTCCCGCGCGATCCGGAGCGCGTCCACGGAGTCCAGGTAACGGGCGGGTCCCTGAGGCGGAGGCTCCCGCAGCGCGTCACCCGTCAGGAGGAGGAACGCAGAAAGCCCGGCAGCACGCCCGCGTTCTAGGTCGCGGCGCAGGTCCTCCGCGGTGCGTCCCTTGCCCGCCCAGTGCACGAGCGGGACCTGGCCCGTGGCCTCCGCCACGTGCGCGGCCACCCGCAGGGCGTCGTGGTCGTGGTCCGTCCGCACCCGGTCGGAGACCGTGAGGGCGGCCACCCGGCCGTCCTCCTGCACCCAGCGGGCGAGGCGGAGGACGTCTGCGAGGACGTCCTCGAGCGGCCGCGAGCCCGCCAGCGGCGGCGACTCCACGGTGAGGGCGAAGCCGCCGCGGCGGAGCCGCTCGGCGAGCCGGTTCGACTCCCGCGCGGGAGGGTCCGGTGCCATCAGCGGCGCGCCACCGTGGCCCGGTACTGGCGCGCGGCCTCCGAGAAGGGCACGGGGGCCACCGTGGCCCGGATCTCGGTCTGGACGTGCGGCTCCACGCTCGGTTTGCGGGAACCGCCCCCCTGTTCGCCCCAGACCACCACCACCTCGGTACCGGGCGCGCTGTACGCCTCCTCCACGATGGCCAAAGACAGCATGGCGTGGTCGTTCCAGCTGTACCCGGGCCACATGGACACACCCACCACCCGGCCCGCCCGGTCCACCACCTTGTCGTACATCCACGTGGCGTACTGTGACACCGGGAGGTCGATGTACTTAGCCTGCTGGCCCGGGGGCCTGGTGAAGAGGGTGCCGAAGGCGTGCGCCACGTCGTCTCCGTTCCACACCAGGGTCACGCGGCGCCGGTGGGGACCGGGTGCCTTGGCCTGTAGGGCCTCGCGGCCGACGAAGTCGTGGTCGAACTTCAGGATGTGCCCGTAGCCGAGCTCCCAGGGGGTGAGGTAGTAGTCCTCCACGTTGGGGGAGTAGAAGCTCCCGCCCAAGGAGCCTACGGCCTCGTAGCTGTTCGGCGGCAGCCACTCCCGGTACGGGCGCAGGTCGGGGGAGGTGTAGATGGCAGGCAGGGGGCAGGGGATCCAGCCGGAGTCCAGCGCGTTGGTGGCGTACGCCCGCGAGCCCACCTGCCGCAAGCCGAACTCCTTTCCGGCCTCCACGATGGCCGCCTTCACCTCGGGTCCCTCCTCGAAGGGACCGAACAGCTCCGCCCCGGCCACCCCCGCCATGCCGTGGTGCAGCATGCGCACCCGCCGGCCCGCGATGGTGATCCACCCCATGTGGAAGAACTTCACCTCCGGCAGGGGTCCCCCGTTCAGCTTCTCCAGCAGGGCCGGCGCGTGGGGCCCCTGCAGCTGGTAGCGGTACACCTTCCGGGGCCGGCGGGGGTCCAGTACCGACCACTCGTCCCGTTCCAGCTCCACCCGGTAGCCACCCGTCTGCGCATGGTACTGGACCCAGTTGTGCGCGGACGGACGGCCCACCAGCTGGAAGGTGTCGCGGTCCAGGTAGAACAGAATACCGTCCCCGATCACGTGCCCCGTGGGCCCGCACACCACCAGCTGCTTGGCCCGGCCGGGTTCGAACCCTTTGAAGCTGTTGATGGCCAGATGCTCCAGCAGCCGGAAGGCGTCGGGTCCCCGCACGTAGAGGTCCGTCATGTGGTAGGACAGGTCGTACAGGGCCACCGTCTCCCGCCACGACCGCTGCTCGTCCCGCCAGTTCGTGAACTCCGGCGGCACCACGGGGTAGACGCGGGTGCCCGCTCGGTTGTTGAACAGGTAGTCGGTGATGTTGGGGACCGAGTCCAGGACCTCCTGGAGGTTGCGCGGTGCCGTGCTCATGTCCCTCCCCCCTCCGCGTGGATCTTTCCCCTCGGGGCGCCCCTACCGGGCGGCGGGGGCCTCCACAGGGGGCGTGCCGTACGTGTGGAAGGTGGCCACCGTGGGCAGCCCCCAGGCCTGGCCCCGCTTGCGTTCCGCCTCGCTCCACACCACCGGCCGCCAGTCCGGGGCCAGCACCAGCCTAGCACCCGGGCAAGCGATCTCGAAGCGGTTGCCCCCGGGTTCGTACACGTACAGGAAGAAGGTCTGCTGGATGGCGTGCTTGTGCGGCCCCGTCTCGATGTACACACCGTGTTCCAGGCAGATGTCCGCGGCCCGCAGCACCTCCTCCCGGGAGTCCACCGCGTACGTGACGTGGTGGAACCGGCCGCGGCTGCCGGTGGCGTCCTCCGTGATGGCGAGGTCGTAGCTCTTGTTGCACACGGTGAGCCACGCGCCTTTCTCCGACCCGTCGTCGAACACCAGGGCCTCCGTCAGGCGGAAGCCCAACACCTCCTGGAAGAACGTCCGGCAGGCCCGCACGTCCGCGGCGAAGAAGTTCACGTGGTCCAGCCGCCGCAGGTTGCAGCCCCGGGCCGGGAACCGGGAGGCCTGGTTTTTCAGCGCGGGCTTCGTGTGCGGGGTAGGCTGGTACCACTCGACCTCGTACAGCAGCTCCAGGAGGTGTCCGTCCGGGTCCCGGAAGCGGTAGGCGGCCCCGTGGCCCAGGTCCCCGTCCACCCAGCCCTCTCCCAGCCCGGAGCGCTCCAGCACCTCCACCCGGCGGTGCAGGGCCTCCGGGCTGCTGGCCCGGAAGGCACAGTGCCCCATCCCGGGGAGGGGGGAGGCGGTCACCTTGAGGGTGTGGTGGGCGTAGTCGTCCCAGCCCCGCAGGTACACGGACTCCCCCGACCGTCCGCTCTCCACCAGGCCCATCACCTCGGTGAAGAAGCGCACCGTCTCCTCGGGCTTCGGCGTGAGGAGCTCCACGTGCGCCAGGTGCGCCACGTCGAAGCTCAAGGACCCTGCGGAGAAGGGTAGGGACTTCACGCGCCGCCCTCCTCCCTGCCCTCCACCTGGGCCCTCAGGCCGTGTAGGTCGTAGGTCAAGGCCCCCTCCTCCAGCCGGGCCCGCAAGGCGGCCTCCCGCGCGGCGCGGGCCCGCGCCGCCTCCAGCACCGCGGCCGCCCGGTCCGCGCCCACCACCACCACGCCGTCCGCGTCCAGCACCACCACGTCCCCGGGCCGGATGGTGGCGCCTCCCACCGTCACCGGCTGGTCGATCCGCCCGACTGCGGCTTTGCCCGCGCCCCGCACGGACACGAACCGCGCCCACACGGGGAGCTCCAGGGCCCGCAGCTCGTCCACGTCGCGTACCGCGCCGTCTACCAACAGCGCGGCCGCCCCCCTGGCCTTGGCCTGCACCGCCAGCAGCTCCCCCACCAGGGCCACGGGGGCGGGACGGGGCATGGTGACCACCAGGACGTCGCCGGGCTGGACCCGCTCCATGACCGCGTGCACCATGAGGTTGTCGTCCTGCCCGCACAGGACGGTGCGGGCCAAGCCCGCGGCCCGGCTTCCGGGCACCACCTGCACCCAGGGGCCCTCCACCAGCCCCGTACGGCCCGCGGCCTCGTACACGGTGGCCACCCCCAGCCGGGCGAACTCCGGAACGTCCCTCACAGCTCCCTCACCACCTCCGGCAGGAGGCGCTGGAACGCCTCCGCGTACTGGATGGCGCGGTCCCCGGACACGCGGCGGGCGTGGTTGGCCCGGCGCTGGGCGGTGGCGGTGTAGTAGGCTACCAGGTACCGCTGGGACGCGATGGCCTCCATGGCCTGTTGTTTGAGGCCGAACACCGGGGTGATGTCCAGGAAGGTGGTGGGGACGAACCCGCACAGCTCCGACTGGTGCGGCTCGAACGCGAAAACTTCCGGGGGCGGAACCGTCTGGAACGCGCTGGCCACGCCAGCCCCAGAAGCCAGCTGGCGCGCGCGCTCGGTGGCCTGGTGGGCCACCGCGTGGTCCGGGTTGAAGGGGTCCCGCTCTGGGTGGGTGAGGACCACGTCCGGAGCCCAGTCCCGCATGACCTGGGCCAGCTGCTCCACCGCCTCCCGGCCCGCCTCCAGCGGGTAGTCGCCCCAGTCCAGACACCGGAAGGAAGCGCCGAGCACCTCCGCGGCCCGGCTGGCCTCCTCGTGCCGGATGGCCTTCACGCGCTCCACCGTCTGCCCGGGCTGCGCCCACAACTCTCCGGACTCGCCCCGCTCTCCGTAGGACAGGGCGACCACCAGGGCTTCGCCTCCGCAAGACGTGACGGTGGCGATGGCGCCCCCCGCGCGCCACACGAAGTCCGCCGCGTGGGCACTGACCACCAGCAACCGCCGTCCCCGCACCGTCCCCTCCCGCCCCTCACGGCAAAGCCGCGGCGCGGCCCCGGCTTGCCACCTCCCGGAGGCTGGCCAGTACCGCCTGCAGGTGCGCGCGCATGCTCGCCTCCGCCGCGTCCGCATCCCTCGCGGCCACCGCGGCCACGATGGCTTGGTGCTCCTGCAAGGAACGGGGCAGCCGGCCCGGGGCCAGCACCGTCCGGTACTGGTAGCGGACCATCTGGGCCCGCAGGGAGTCCAGCAGCCGCTGCGCGGTGGTGTGGCCGCTGGCCCGCACCAGCGCCTGGTGGAAACGGCCGTTGCACTCGGAGTAGCCGAGGGAGTCGCCGCGGCGGGCGCAGGTGGCCATCTCCCGCAAGAGCTGCCGCAGCTGCCGGAGGTCCTCGGGCCTGGCGCGCAGCGCCGCGTACCGGGCGGCCAAGCACTCCAGGGCGGCCCGTGCCTCCAGAATCTCCACCGCCTCCTCCTCGCTCAACAGGCGCACCCTCGCCCCGCGGTTGGGCCAGCGCTCCACCACCCCTTCTTGCTCGAGCCGCGCCAGGGCGGTCCGCACCGCGGCGCGTCCGACCCCGAAGGCAGATGCCAGCTCGGTTTCCACCAACCGCTGGCCAGGCACCAGACGCCCTTCCAGGATGGCCCGGCGGAGCTCCCGGTAGCAGTACGCCTCGCCCTCCCCGCGGCCGGGCCTGGGGCGCTTCGCGGTGGTCACTCCGAACCCTCCTCCCGCACGACCCGGACCGTGTTGCGGGCCAGCGTCTGCACCTCCTCGTCCCGGAACCCCAGCGCCAGGAGGCGGTCCGCCATGAGGGGAAGCCCGTCCTCCACGGGCGGCCCGTGGGCCTGCCCGAGGTCGCTGGACAGGAACGAGTGCCGCACCCCCACGGACCTCACCACCTCCGCCAGCTCTTCCCAGGAGACCTTGCCGCTGTGGGCGGTGCCGAAGCAGCGCTCCAGCCACACGCCCTCCCGGGCGAGCCGTCGCTGGTCGTCCACCGTCAGACGCTGGGTGGGGAAGTCCGGGTGCGTCACCACCACGGAGCGTACTCCCGCGGCGCGGGCGGTTTCCACCACCGTGAAGATCTCCTCCCGGGACAGGTGTCCCGTAGCCAGGACGAGCCGGTGCCGCGCCACCACCTGCAGGACCTCCCGGAGCTCCGGGAGGGGCTCGCCGTGCCCGTCTACCACCCGCACGGGCTCCCACCGGAACCCCGTCCTCCGCAGGTCCTCCTGGAAGGCGGCCCAGGCCGGCCGCTTGTCGGCTTCCTGGAAAGGGCGGCGCGCGGGACTTTCGTTCTCCGCGTCCACGGTCGGCAGCCACACCACCCGCGCTCCCTCCCGCGCGGCCACCTCCACCGCCAACGGGTTCAGCCCGCCCACGGGGGCGTTCAAACAGATGCTGCCCACGGCGTCCACCTCGGGCACCATGTGCCGCACAAGCCACGCCCGGCCGGCGGTAGGGGAGTAGTGGGACTTGAGGACGAACCCCGCCAGCCCGCGCCGGGCGAACGCCCGGGCCACCTCCAGGTCGTCCGCGCGGCGCGGCAGCACGTCCGGCGCGCTGTGCACGTGGAGGTCGTACGCACCGCGGACGAGGGCCACCGCCCGCTCGCTGGGCGCCCCGTGCGCCGTCGTCATCCCGCCTCCGCCAGCTCTTCCAGCCAGGCCAAGCTGGCGCGGGCTACCCGCGCGGGCACCCGCAGCTCGTCCAGCATCTCGCAGCACGCCCGCATTTCGTCCACACGCCGCGCCGCGTGCCGCCGGCTTCCCTCCACCAGCCGGCGCAGGAGGCCGGAGTCGGCCTCCGCGAGGGTCGTGGCCAGGTCCTGGTAGACCTGCTCCTCGCAGTCCATGGCGCGGGCGGCCCGGAGGGCCTCCAGTGCGGCCGCCGCCAGCCCCTTGGTGAACACGCTGCGGACCAGCTTGCGGGCCGCAGCGACGCCCACCTCCGGGCCGAGGGAGCGGATGGGCATGCCGAGGGGTGCCAGCCACGCCACCAGGACCTCTGCGCCCGGGCCGCTGGCCAGCGCAGGGGTACGCAGGCCCCGGCCTGGCACGGGCGCCATGAGCGCTACGTCCGCGAACAGGGCCCCGCTGGGTTCCACCACGGACGCCGCCTGGCGCTTGACCGCGGGGGAGGTGCTGTTGCAGTCCGCGTACACCTGGCCCGACCGCAGGGCCTCACACAGGGTGCGGGCGACTTCCAGGCTGGTGCGGGGTGGGGTGAGCACCAGCACCACGTCCGCCTCTGCCACGGCCGCCTGTGGGCTGCTGGCGAGCTGGACTCCCCGCAGCGCACGCCCTGGTTGTGGGTCCCACCCAGCCACGCGTACTCCGGCCCGCACCAGGTCCTCGGCCACCGCGGCGCCGGCCTCCCCCAGCCCGAACACCGCCACCCCCAGCCCCCGCGCGCCTGCAGCCCGCTGCACGGCGGCATTATAGGTTTCCCCGCGGAACACTGTCAACTTTGTTGTGGACAATTCCAGCCACCCGCACAGCGCCCGCGGTCCGTGCGGCAGGAAGTGGCCGGGCGGCGCGGAGGGGAACCGCGGCGGCCAGTTGGTCGGGCCGGGCGGATTTGAACCGCCGACCTCCTGAACCCCATTCAGGTGCGCTCCCAGGCTGCGCTACGGCCCGCCGCGAGCGCATTATATCATGGTCCCGTGCTCGGCTCCGGTCGCCTCACGGTGGCCCTGTTGGCTTTCCTGGCCCTGGCGGTGGCAGGTGTGTCCGCCGCGGGGCACGCGAGCCGCGCCCCACAGGTGCACGCGGCCCGCATGCTGCAAGCGCTCCGGGACGGCGACGCAGAAGGCGCCCTGCGGTGGGTGGACGTGCCCGCGGTGGCCGCCTCGGTGGTGGAGGTGCTGCAGGAGGAGTGGGCGTCCGCCCGGGCCGGCGACCCGAGCCGGTACGTGGCGTCCCCCCTGGTGCGGCCGTTGCTGCACGGCGCCTTCGGACTGGTACGGGGACAGGTGCAGCGGCAGGTGGAGGAGGAGCTGCGCGGTACCCTGCGCCGCATCGCGGAAGGACACCCGGACGCGCCGGTCCGGCTGCCCCGGTGGGGCGGGTTTGCCGTGAGCCTGGCCGCCGTGGTGTGGTTTGCGGACGTCCAGTGGCTTTCCCCGGACCGCGTGCGCCTGTCCGCGGGGCCTGCGGACAGCCCGTGGGTGCGCGTGGAGATGGCCTGGCGGGGCGACCGGTGGGTGGTGGTGGCCGCCGACCGCGAGTGGGTGTCCGGCCTGGTCCGTGCCCGGCTCCTCCGGCCCCAGGCACCCCGGGACACGGAGGAGCCAGCCCCCACGCGGGAGGCGGACCGGTAGACGCCATGGAGGAGATCTGGGAACAGCCGGAGGTGGTGGAGCGGTTTGCCGGGCGGCCCCCGGACACACGCATGGTGGAGCTTCTGGCGAACGCCCCCCGGCACACCCGGGTGCTGGACTTGGGGTGTGCGGGGGGACGGAACACCGAGTGGCTGGCCCGTGAGGGGTTCGACGTGTGGGCGGTGGACCGTTCCGGGGCCATGGTGGCGCGGACCCGCGCCAGGGTGGCTACGTACCTGGGCCAGGAGGAGGCGCACCGGAGGGTCCTGCAGGCCCGCATGGAGGACCTCCCGTTCGGCGCGGAGGTGTTCCACGTGGTGGTGGCGTTGGGAATCTACCACGAGGCACAGGACATGGGGACCTGGCACCGGGCTCTGGCGGAGACGGCGCGGGTCCTGAGGCGGGGCGGGCGCCTGCTGGTGCAGCACTTCAGCCCGCGCTCAGACCCCGCGGGGCTGGGCCTGCGGCGCGTGGCCCAGCACGTCTTCGAACTTCCCACCTCCCGGCCCCGGCGGATGGTCCTCCTGGAGCCGGAGGAGCTGGACGCGCTGGTATCGGGCCACGGCTTTGTCCCGTTGGAACCGCCCCGCACCACCACCCGGCGGACCGACCTGGGAGGACACTGGGTGAACGTCCACGCGCTGTACGGGCGGGTGGAAGCAGAGGCGCACGCCGCCCGGACTTTGCCCCACCCGGGGGGTGCTACAGCCTACGGATCAGGCCGACCGCCTTCCCCTCGATGACCACGTCCCGCGTGAAAATGGGCTCCATGGTGGGGTTCTCGGGCTGCAGGCGGATCCGGTCGCCCTCCCGGTAGAACCGCTTGACGGTGGCCTCCTCCCCCAACCGCGCCACCACGATGTCCCCGTCCTGGGCGTGGGACTGCCTGCGGACCAGCAGGTAGTCCCCGTCGAAGATGCCTGCGCCGACCATGGAGTCGCCCCGCACGCGGAGCAGGAAGCACTCCCCGCTGCCCACGAAGTCCTCGGGCAAGGTGAAGGAGTCCTCGATGTTCTGCTCGGCCAGGATGGGTGCACCGGCGGTCACGCGCCCCACCACGGGCAGGGAGACCACCCGCTTGTGGGGCAGGCTGGTGGGGTCCTTGAGGACCTCGATGGCGCGTGGCTTGCTGGGGTCGCGTCGCAGGTATCCTTTCTTCTCCAGCGCGCTGAGGTGGCTGTGCACCGTGGAGCTGCTCGTCAGGTGCAGGGCGTTGCCGATGTCCCGCACCGAGGGCGGGTAGCCGCGCCGCCGTGTGTACTCGATCACGTAGTCCAGGATCTGCCGCTGCCGCCGCGTAAGCCCTCTGCTCATGGTCCCTCCCTCCTCCATCCGGGGTGGCTGTATCTTACCACACAGAGTTTCGATAGGCAAACGTCTGTTCAACCGCCGTTCTTGACCCCCCGTGCCGCGAGGGCGTAGACTAGCGCAAAGCGAACACGCACCGCCCACAGGGAGGTGACGGAATACGAACGCCATCGAGTTCGCCGCGCTAGCCGGCGCGGTGGGCGCGGTGGCCTTCCTCGGAGGCTACGTTCTCCGGAAGCTGATCGCGGAAGCGAAGATCCGTTCGGCGGAGCAGGAGGCCCGCCGGATCCTGGAAGAGGCGCGACGTGAGGCCGAGTCCAAGGTCAAAGAGGCCCTCCTGGAGGCGAAGGAAGAGGCGCTGCGCATCCGCCGGGAGGCGGAGCGGGAGATCCGCGAGCAGCGCGCGGACCTCCAGCGTCTGGAGCGGCGCCTGGTACAGCGTGAGGAGGCCCTGGACCGCAGGGCGGACCAGCTCGAGCGTCGTGAGCGCGCGATCCAGCATCAGGAGCAGGAACTGGCCCAGCGAGCCGAGGAGGTCACCGCGCTCATCGGCGAGCAACGGCAGGCCCTGGAGCGCATCGCGGGCCTGACCGCGGAGGAAGCCCGCCACCAGCTCCTCGAGCAGGTCGAGGCGGAGGTGCGGGAGGACGCCCTGGCCCGCATCCGCAAGATCGAGCGGGAGGCGCGCCAGGAGGCCGAGCGCCGCGCCCGGGAGATCCTGGCGCTGGCCATCCAGCGGACGGCCGCGGACCACACCGCGGAGGTGACCGTGTCCGTGGTCCCCCTCCCGTCCGACGAGATGAAGGGGCGCATCATCGGCCGGGAAGGCCGGAACATCCGCGCCCTGGAGGCGCTGACGGGGGTGGACCTCATCATCGACGACACGCCCGAGGCGGTCACCCTGTCCTCCTTTGACCCCGTGCGCCGCGAGGTGGCCAGGATCGCCCTGGAGAAGCTGCTGTCCGACGGGCGCATCCACCCCGCCCGCATCGAGGAGATGGTGGAGAAGGCGCAGCGGGAGCTGGAAGAGCGCATCGCGCAGGAGGGCGAGCGGGCCGCCCTGGAGGCAGGAGTCCACGGGCTGCACCCCGACCTGGTGAAGCTGCTGGGCCGGCTGAAGTTCCGCACCTCCTACGGCCAGAACGTCCTCCAGCACTCCGTGGAGGTGGCCCTGTTGGCGGGCGAGCTGGCCGCCCAGCTGGGGGCGGACGTGGCCCTGGCCCGCCGGGCGGGGCTGCTCCACGACATCGGCAAGGCCTTGACCCACGAGGTGCAGGGCAGCCACACGCAGATCGGGCTGGACATCGCCCGCCGGTACCACGAGCACCCCGCGGTGCTGAACGCCATCCTGTACCACCACGGCGAGGAGGAGGCGAAGTACGTGGAGGCCATCCTGGTGGCCGCCGCGGACGCCATCTCCGGCTCGCGGCCTGGTGCCCGCAAGGAGTCGGTGGAGATGTACATCCAGCGGCTGCAGGCCCTGGAGCAGCTGGCCACTTCCTTCCCCGGGGTGGAGAAGGCGTACGCCATCCAGGCGGGACGGGAGATCCGGGTGGTGGTGCGGCCCCAGGAGATCGACGACCTGGCCGCGTACCGGCTGGCACGGGACCTGGCCCGGAAGATCGAGGAGGACTTGGACTACCCGGGCCAGATCAAGGTCACCGTGCTCCGGGAGACCCGGGTGGTGGAGTACGCCCGCTAGCGCGCGCCGCGCCCGGAGGCCGTGGTGCAGGAGGGGACGAAACTCACCGTGGGCGCCCGGTACACGGAGACCGTGCGCATCCTCCCCGACAGCGTGAGCTTCGTGGCCGCGCTGCTCCTGGAGTTCCCCCAGTTCGCCTCCGTCTCCTTCGACCCCCGCCAGGGCACCCTGCGGCTGGGCCTGTTGGTGGGGAGGAAGCTGCCCGCGCAGGCCCGTACGGCGTTCCGCCGGCGCCTGGAGGACTCTGTGGTGGTGCTGCACGACCTGCAGGGCAGCCCTGCGCCCCGGGTGGAGGTGCGCTGGCAGACGGGCCCGAACTTCACCCGCTTCGAGATCGTGCGGTCGGTGGACGACCTCAGCCTGCAGGAGGTGCGGGTGGTGGCCCAGCTCGCCCAGATGGCCTTCGGCCAGGACCTGCTGGCGGGGGAGGAGGCTTCTGACGGGGACAGGGCGGAGGTGCTGCAGTACGCGCTGGAACACGTGCGCAGCCTCCGGCCCCACCGCCCCGTGGTGGGGGTCCGGGAGGGGGAGCGGGTGTTGGTGTACTACGCCCCCAGCCGCCGGGTGCGGGAGCAGCCCTCTTGAGGATCCTGTTCGTGGGGGACGTGCACGGCAGCCCCGGGCGCCGGGCTGTGGCCCGGTGGGTGCCGGCCCTGCGGCGCGAGCTGGAGGTGGACTTCGTGGTGGCCAACGCGGAGAACAGCGCGGGCGGGGCAGGGCTGACCCCCGAGACCGCCGCAGAGCTGTTCCGGTCGGGCGTGGACGCCCTGACGGGCGGCAACCACACCTGGGCCAAGCGGGAGGCCTACGGCCTGCTGGACTCCGACGTGCGCGTGGTCCGCCCCGCCAACTACCCGCCGGGGGCGCCGGGACAGGGCAGCACCGTGCTGGACCGGGGCGGGCGGAAGCTGGCGGTCCTCAACCTGCAGGGCCGCGTGTTCATGGACCCCCTGGACGACCCCTTCCGGGTGGCGCGGGCGGAGGTGGAGCGGCTGCGCCGGCTGACCCCCTTCGTCCTGGTGGACTTCCACGCGGAGGCCACCTCGGAGAAGGTGGCCATGGGCTACTTCCTGGACGGACAGGTGACCGCGGTGGTGGGGACCCACACCCACGTGCAGACCGCGGACGAGCGCGTGCTGCCCGGCGGGACCGCCTACATCACCGACGTGGGCATGACGGGCCCCAGGGACGGGGTCATCGGGGTGGACCGGGACGCCATCCTCCAGCGGTTCTTGACCCAGCTCCCCGTGCGGTTCGAGGTGGCCTCCGGGCCGCTGCAGTTCAACGCGGTGTTGGTGGAGGCGGACCCGTCCGGCCGGGCCACCACCATCCGCCGCATCCAGGAGCGAGACTGAGGCCGGGCCGTGCGGGTGGACCTGCACACCCACACCACCGCCTCCGACGGCACCCTCCCGCCGCGGGCGCTCGTGCGGGAAGCCGCACGCGCACACCTCACCGCGCTGGCGGTGACCGACCACGACTCCGTGGACGGGGTCGGGGAGGCGGTGGAGGAGGGGGCGAGGTGGGGGATCGAGCTGGTGCCGGGGGTGGAGCTCAGCGCGGACGTCCCCGGGACGGAGGTGCACGTGCTCGGGTACTTCGTGGACTGGCACGACCCCGTCTTCGCCCAGCTCCTCCGACGCCTGCGGCAGGGCCGGCTGGACCGGGCGCGGGAGATGGTGCGCCGCCTCAACGAGCTGGGGGTCCCCCTCACCGTGGAGGAGGTCCTACGCCAGGCGGACGGCGCCGTGGGACGCCCACACGTGGCACGGGCGCTGGTGGCCGCGGGGCACGTGGCCAGCTTCGAGGAGGCGTTCAGCCGATACCTGGCCCGGGGCCGGCCCGCGTACGTGGAGCGGGAGCGCTTCACCCCGGAGGACGCGGTGCAGGCCGTGGTGCGGGCAAAGGGGGTGCCGGTGCTGGCGCACCCCCTGTGGGGAGCAGACCTGGAACGGGTGAGGCGGCTGGTGGACTGCGGCCTGCGGGGCATCGAGGTGTACTACCCGGACCACTCGCCGCAGGACGTCCGCAGGTTCTTGGAGTGGGCGGAGCGGTTCGGCCTGGTGGCCACGGGTGGCAGCGACTACCACGGGCCAGGTCCCGCCAGCAAGGCGCCCTTGGGGAGCATGTACGTGCCCCCGGGGACGGTGGAGGCGCTGCGGCGGGCGCGGCCCGCGTGAAGGAGGCGGACATGCGGTGTCCCCGGTGCGGGACGGACAACCCGGAGCGGAAGATCGTGTGCCGCAGGTGCGGCGCGCGACTGCGGCCGGCGGGTACGGCGCCGTCCCCCGTGACGCAGGAGACCGAGGGCGAGCTGATGTGGAGGCTCCGCTGGGACCTGCTCCGGGTGGCGGGCACCTTCGCCCTGTCCGCGGCGGTGGCCGTGGGGCTGGGGCTGTTCGTCCTCCGGTGACGTATAATCCAGGCAAAGGCAAGGCGGGGGAGGAGTAGCCGGAGCGCCGGCGCAGAGAGGGCGGCCGGGGCTGCAAGCCGCCTGCCGGAGGCCGGCGAAGGTCGCCCCCAAGCCGCGGGAGGAAGCCGCTCGTAGAGCCCGCCGGCCGAGCGCCCGTGACCGCGCTCCGGAGAGCCGGGCGCGGCTGTTGGCGCCCGGAAGAAGGGTGGTACCGCGGAGCGCCGCTCCGTCCCTTTCGGACGGGCGGCGCTCCGCCGTGCGGAGGTGTGGCGTTCCATGGACGAGCTGCCGAAGACGTACGACCCCTCTCGGGTAGAGCAGGACCTGTACCGGAGGTGGGTGGAGCGGGGGTACTTCCGGGCCGTGCCGGACCCCCGCAAGGACCCGTGGGCGGTGATGATGCCCCTGCCCAACGTCACCGGCGAGCTGCACATCGGCCACGCCCTCAACAACACCCTCCAGGACGTGCAGACACGGTTCTGGCGCATGCGGGGCCGCAACGCCCTGTACCAGCCCGGCACCGACCACGCGGGGATCGCCACCCAGAACGTGGTGGAGCGGGAGCTGGCGCGGGAGGGGCTGCGGAGGGAGGACCTGGGACGCGAGGGGTTCGAGCAGCGGGTGTGGCGGTGGGTGGAGAAGTACGGACAGATCATCTACGGGCAGCTAGAGCGACTGGGGGTTTCCTGCGACTGGGACCGCAGGGTCTTCACCCTGGACCCGGACTACTACGACGCGGTCCTGGAAGCCTTCGTGCGCCTGCACCGCCGCGGCCGCATCTACCGCAGCCGGGACTACATGGTCAACTGGTGTCCCCGCTGCGCCACCGCCATCTCGGACCTGGAGGTGGTGCACGAGGAGGTCTCCAGCACCCTGTGGTTCGTCCGGTACCCCGGGGCAGACGGCTCCGAGGGCGTGGTGGTGGCCACCCAGCGGCCGGAGACCATCCTGGCGGACGTGGCGGTGGCGGTGCACCCCGACGACCCCCGCTACCGTCACCTGGTGGGCCAACGCGTGGTGGTCCCCCTGGTGGACCGCGTGGTCCCCGTGATCGCGGACGCCCGGGTGGACCCGGACTTCGGCACCGGCGCGGTGAAGATCACCCCCGGCCACGACCCCCTGGACTACGAGATCGGCAAGGACCACGGGCTGCCGGTCCTGGTGGTGGTGGGGCAGGACGGACGCATGAACGACCAGGCGGGCCCCTTCGCGGGCCAGGACCGGTTCGAGGCGCGGGAGCGGGTAGCCGCGGCCATCGCCGCGCGGGGGCTGGTGGTCCGGCAGGAGCCGTACCGCACCCGGGTCGGTCGGTGCGACCGGTGCCACACCGTCATCGAGCCCCTGCTCAGCGAGCAGTGGTTCTGCGACGTCCGGGAGATGGCCGCGCGGGCCGCGGAGGCCATCCGGAGCGGCCGGGTGCGGTTCTTCCCCGAGCGGTGGGCGCGGGTGGCGCTGGACTGGCTGGACAACATCCGGCCGTGGTGCATCTCCCGGCAGCTGTGGTGGGGCCACCGCATCCCCGCCTGGTGGTGTGCGCGGTGCGGGCACGTGGTGGTGTCCAAGACGGCACCGCAGGAGGGCTGCCCGGGCTGCGGGGACCAGGTGTGGCGGCAGGACCCGGACGTGCTGGACACGTGGTTCAGCAGCGCCCTGTGGCCGTTCGCCACCTTGGGCTGGCCACGCGACACCGAGGACCTGCGGTACTTCTACCCCACCAGCGTGCTCATCACCGACCGCGGGATCATCTTCCTGTGGGTGTGCCGGATGATCATGTTCGGCCTGGAGTTCCTGGACGAGGTCCCCTTCCGGCACGTCTACATCAACCCCACCGTAATGGACCTCCAGGGCCGGCGCATGAGCAAGTCGCTCGGCACGGGGGTGGACCCCCTGCAGGCCATCGAGCGGTACGGCGCGGACGCCCTGCGGTTCGGGCTCGTGGTGCGCTGCTCCCAGGCGCAGCAGGACCTCCGGTTCGACGAGAAGATGGTGGCGGACACCCGCAACTTCGCCAACAAGATCTGGAACGCGGCGCGGTACGTGCTGCGCAGCCTGGACGGCTACGACCCCCGGCAGGCGGCAGCGGAGCGGCTCCCGTACGGCGTCCCCGAGCGGTGGATGGCAAGCCGCCTCCAGCGCGCCGTGCAGGCCACCACCGCCGCGTACGAGGCGTACGAGTTCGACCAGGCGGCCCGCACCCTGTACCACTTCCTGTGGAGCGAGTTCTGCGACTGGTACGTGGAGATGAGCAAGGTGCGGCTGGCAGACCCCCAGGCCGGGGAGGCGTGCCGGTACACCCTGTGGCACACCCTGGAGACGGGCCTGCGGCTGCTGCACCCCATCATGCCCTTCGTCACCGAGGCGGTGTGGCAGGCCCTCCCCCACCGGGGGGAAAGCCTGGTCCTGAGCCCGTGGCCCGAGCCCGACCCCAGCCGGCTGGACCCCGCCGCGGAGGCGGAGGTGGAGCTGCTGCAGCAGGTGGTGCGGGAAGTCCGCAGCCTGCGGGCGGACCTGCGTACGCCTCCTCAGGAGCCGGTGGAGGTCCAGGTGGTGGCAGGGCCGCTGCGGGCCGCGCTGGAGGTGCACCGGCCGCTGGTGGAAGCCCTGGCCCGCGCCCGGGTGCGCTTCGTGGAAGAGTCCCAGCGCCCGCACCCCGCCGCGGGCGGCCTCGTGGGCCCCGTGGAGGTGTGGGTCCCCTTGGACCAGGCACAAGCGGACCGCCTGGCCCACCGGGCCCGGCAGGAGCTGGAGGAGGTCCAGCGGGAGCTGGAGCGGGTACGCGCGCGCCTCGGGAACCCCGACTTCCTCGAGAAGGCCCCCGCGGAGGTGGTCCGCGCGGAGCGGGAGCGGTTGGCCCAGGCGGAAGCCCGGCGGGACCGGCTGTCCCGGTACGTGGGCACCGGGCCGGGGCCCCACGCGTAAGGCCGCCAGGGACCACGGGCACAGGTGGCGAAGCTTCACGGAGATCCGCAAAGCGGGAGGCAGCCCATGGAGTTCCAGAACATCCTCACCCACGTGGACGGGCACGTGGCCACCATCCGGCTCAACCGGCCCCAGGTGCTGAACGCCCTGAACGGACAGACCATGGACGAGCTGTGCTGGGCCCTGGACCGGTTCGAAGCGGACCCCGAGGTCCGGGTGGTGGTGCTTACCGGGGACGACCGCGCCTTCGCCGCGGGGGCGGACATCAACGAGTTTGCGGGCGTCACCCCCGTGGGGATGCTGGAGGGCCCCAGGGGCAAGCGGTGGGACCGCATCCGGGCCTTCCCCAAGCCCCTCATCGCCGCGGTGAGCGGGTACTGCCTGGGCGGGGGCTGCGAGCTGGCCATGGCGTGCGACATCATCGTGGCCGCGGAGACGGCCCGCTTCGGACAGCCCGAGATCAACCTGGGCATCCTCCCCGGGGCGGGCGGCACGCAGCGGCTGCCCCGCGCGGTGGGCAAGCACCGGGCGCTGGAGATGATCCTCACGGGCCGGCACATCTCCGCACAGCAGGCGTACCAGTGGGGCCTGGTGAACCGCGTGGTCCCCCAGGAGGCGCTGCTGGACGAGGCCTACGCCCTGGCCCGGGAGATCGCCAGCAAGGCCCCGGTGGCCGTGCGGCTGGCCAAGGCGGCGGTGCTCCGCTCCCTGGACACGCCCTTGGACGTGGGGCTCGACTACGAGCGCCGGCTGTTCGCCCTGGCCTTCGGCACGGAGGACAAGGAGGAGGGCGTCCGGGCGTTTTTGGAGAAGCGCAAACCGGTCTTCCGCGGACGGTAGTCCAGAGGAGGAGGGTCCTGTGGCGTACCAGACCCTGTTGTGGGACGAGTCGGACGGGGTGCTCACGGTCACCCTGAACCGGCCGGAGGTGCTGAACGCGGTGAACGACCGGATGGCGGAGGAGCTGCTGGACGCCCTCCGGCGGGCCGCGCGGGAGGCGGGGGTCCGCAGCGTGATCCTCACAGGCGCGGGCCGCGGCTTCTGTGCGGGCCAGGACCTGCGGGAGCGGCAGGCGGGCGACTTCGCCTACGCGCACCACATCCGCACCCGGTACGCGCCCGTGATCCACCAGCTGCTGGCTTTGGAAAAGCCCGTGGTGGCCGCGGTGAACGGGGTGGCCGCGGGCGCGGGGTGCAGCCTGGCGCTGGCCTGCGACCTGCGGGTGGCCTCCGAGGAAGCCAGCTTCCTGCAGGCCTTCACCCGCATCGGGCTGGTGCCGGATTCCGGTGCTACCTACTTCCTGCCGAGGATGGTGGGCCTGGGCAAGGCCTTCGAGCTGTGCTACCTGGCCGAGCCCGTGCCCGCCCCGGAAGCGCTCCGGCTGGGCCTGGTGAACTGGGTGGTGCCGGGACCGGAGTTGATGCAGAAGGCCCGGGAGGTGGCGGGGAGGCTGGCCTCCGGCCCCACCCGCGCCTACGGGCTGACCAAGCGGGCGCTGCTGCGCAACCTCAGCGCGGACCTCGCCGGCGCCCTGGACTACGAGGCCATGCTCCAGGAGGCGGCCGGCCGCACCGAGGACCACCGGGAGGGGGTCCGGGCGTTTTTGGAAAAGCGGCCGCCGAACTACACGGGGCGGTGAGCGGGTGGCGTCTTCGCGGGACGTGGTGATCGTGGACGCGGTGCGGACCCCCTTCGGGCGGTACGGGGGCGTCTTGCGGGACGTACGGCCGGACGACCTGGCGGCCCATGTGATCTCCGCCCTCGTCCGGAGGAGTGGGATCGATCCCGCCCGCATCGAGGACGTGGTGCTGGGCTGCGCCAACCAGGCGGGGGAGGACAACCGCAACGTGGCCCGGATGGCCGCGCTGCTGGCGGGCCTGCCCGTAGAGGTACCCGGGCAGACCGTCAACCGGCTGTGTGGGTCCGGGCTGCAGGCCGCGGTGACCGCGTACCACGCCATCCGGTGCGGGGACGGGGACGTGATGGTCGCCGGCGGGGTGGAGAGCATGACCCGGGCGCCCTTCGTGGTGGCCAAGGCGGCGGAGCCGTGGTCCCGCAAGCTGGAGGTCTACGACACCACCATCGGGTGGCGGTTCACCAACCCCCGTTTGGCGGAGCGGTACCCGCCCTACTCCATGGGCGAGACCGCGGAGAACGTGGCCGAGCGGTACGGTATTACGCGGGAGGAGCAGGACCGCTACGCCCTGCTGAGCCAGCAGCGGGCGGCGCGCGCCATCGAGGAGGGCCGGTTCCGGGACGAGATCGTCCCCGTGGTGGTCCCGCAGGGAACCGGGGAGCCCCGCGTGGTGGACCGGGACGAGCACCCTCGGCCCGGTACCACCCTGGAGGGGCTGGCACGGCTCGGTCCCGCCTTCCGCAAGGGCGGTACGGTCACCGCGGGAAACAGCTCCGGGATCAACGACGGGGCGGCGGCCCTCCTCCTCGCGGAGGCCCGCACCGCGCAGCAGCTGGGGTTGCGGGCCATGGCCCGGGTGGTGGCCACCGCCGTGGCGGGCGTGGACCCCGCGGTGATGGGCATCGGCCCGGTCCCCGCGGTGCGCAAGGCCCTGGCGCGGGCAGGCCTCCGGGTGGACCAGCTGGACCTGGTGGAGCTGAACGAGGCGTTCGCCAGCCAGGTGCTGGCCTGCGTGCGGGAGCTGGGGCTGGACCTGGAGCGGGTGAACGTGAACGGCGGGGCCATCGCCCTGGGCCACCCCCTGGGCGCCTCGGGCGCGCGGATCCTGGGGCACCTGGCGTGGGAGATGCAGCGCCGGCAGGCGCGGTACGGGCTGGCCACCATGTGCATCGGCGTGGGCCAGGGCATCGCGGTGGTGCTGGAACGGGTGCCCGCCTAGGGGCGCACCGAGTCCGCCGACCGCACCTGCTATACTGGGACGGGTCCGGCGGCCGCCGGCCCTGCCAGCGGAGATGCGAGGAGCCTTGAGGTGCGATCCCACACGTTCCGCGTCCTGACGTTGGCAGTCCTGGTGGTGGCGTGTTTCCAGGTGGTCTTCCAGCCTGTCCGCCTGGACGGGTGGACCCCTACCTGGCAGCCCCCGCAACCACGCCTTCGGCTCGGACTGGACCTGCAGGGCGGGACCCGCATCGTGCTGGAGGCGGAACGGCGTCCCGGGGTGGAGGTCACCCCGGACAAGGTGGACGCCGCCATGCGGGTCATCGAGAACCGCATCGACGCCTTGGGCGTGGCCGAACCGCTGCTGCAGAGGCAGGGCCAGGACCGCATCCTGGTGGAGTTCCCCGGCCTGCAGGACCCCGAGCGGGCGAAGGAGCTCATCGGCCGCACGGCCCTGCTGGAGTTCGTGGACACCGACCAGCAGAGCCTGCCCCGGGGCGCGGAGTGGCTGCCGGACAACCGGCGGGTGCGGATGCCGGACGGGCAGGTGGTGGAGCTGCCCAAGAAGGTAGTGGTCACCGGAGCGGACCTGCGGGACGCCCGGGCGGAGTTCGACCAGCAGTCGGTGCAGTGGCTGGTCCGGTTCCGGTTCGCGGGCGAAGGGGCGCGGAAGTTTGAAGAGCACACGGGCCGCAGCGTCGGCGAGTACCTGACCATCGTGCTGGACAACCGGGTCCTGTCCTCCCCCGTGATCCGGGCCCGGATCCCTGGAGAGGGCGTCATCGAGGGGAGCTTCACCGCGGAGGAGGCCCGGGACCTGGCCATCCTCCTGCGGGGCGGTGCCCTGCCGGTGCCCGTGCGGCCCGTGGAGGAGCGCACCGTGGGCCCCACCCTGGGGAGGGACTCCATCGACCGCAGCCTGCGGGCCGGGTGGATCGCCGCGGTGGCGGTGGTGTTGTTCATGGCCGTGTACTACCGCCTGCCCGGCGTGCTGGCCGTGGTGTCCCTGTGCGTGTACGCCCTGCTGCTGCTGGCCCTGTTCTCCCTGATCGGCGCCACCCTCACCCTGCCCGGCGTGGCGGGGGTGATCCTCAGCTTGGGGATCGCGGTGGACGGGAACGTGATCATCTTCGAGAAGCTCAAGGAGGAGCTGCGGACGGGGAAGACCTTCCGCGCCGCGGTGGCCGCGGGCTGGAGGCGGGCACTGGCCACCATCGTGGACTCCAACGTCACCACCCTCATCGGTGCCGCGACCCTGCTGTGGTTGGGTACGGGCCCCATCCGGGGGTTCGCGGTGACCCTGGCCTTGGGGGTTCTGGCCTCCATGTTCACCGCCATCGTGGCCACCCGGTGGCTGGTGGAGCTGTGCGCGGACCTGGGGCTGGCCACACGCTTGGCGCGGGTGGCGGACCTGCCGCGCCGGCCGGAGGTGGCCGCGTGAAGGCCTGGAACCTCATGGCCCGCCGCCGGTGGCTGTACCTCGTGTCGGTGGGGGTCGTGCTGGCCAGCGTGGCCAGCATGGCCGTGCAGCCGGCCCTGGGCCGGCCCGTGCTGAACTGGGGCGTGGACTTCACGGGCGGCACCCTCATCACCTTCCGCTTCCAAGACCGGTCGGTGTCCACGGGTCAGGTGCGCGCCGCCCTGCAGCCCCTGGGCCTGGGGGAGGCGGTGATCCAGAGGGTGCAGGAGACCGGGGACATCTCCGTCCGCACCCGTCACCTGGAGGCCCGGGAGCGGCGGACGGTGGAACAGGCCCTGCGGGACCGGGTGGGGCCCTTCACGGTCCTCAGCGTGGACGACGTGGGGCCCAAGATCGGCCGCGAGCTCCGCAACGTGGCCATCCTGGGCGTGGCGGTGGGGCTCGCGTTGCAGGTGGTGTACGTCTCCCTGCGGTTCCGGTCCGTCCGGTTCGCGGTGGCCGCGGACGTGGCGCTGTTGCACGACCTGCTGCTGGTGCTGGGGGTGTTCGCCCTGACCCGGGCCACCGTGGACAGCAGCTTCGTGGCGGTCCTCCTCACCGTGGTCGGATATTCCATCAACGACACCATCGTGGTGTTCGACCGGGTGCGGGAAAACCTCCAGCTGCGCACGCGGGAGCCGTTTGCGGACCTGGTGAACCGCAGCGTGCTGGAGGCCCTGGTGCGGTCCATCAACACGGGCCTGACGACCCTGCTGGCCATCGGCAGCGTGTACCTGTTCGGCGGCCCCACGGTCCGGGACTTCGCCCTGGGCCTGACCGTGGCGGTGCTCACGGGCGGGTGGTCCTCCGTGGGGGTGGCGAGCCCGCTGTTGGTGGACCTGACGGAGTGGGCGAACCGCCGGGCAGCGGCGCAGCCCGCGGCCCAACCCGCCCGGGCGGCCGCAGGGACCGGCCGCCGCGCCCGCAGCTAGCCCCGTCGGAGCGGCCGCCTGTTCGGTGGTAGACTGCAGACAGGGCCATGCGCCTGTTTGCCGCCGCGCTGTCCGTGCTCGCGGTGCTGTCCGTGGTGCTGGTGTTGAGCAACGCGGGCGCCAGCGACCGGTTCGCCCTGCGGGTGGTGGGGTGGACGGTGCTGCACGGCACCCTGCCCACCCTGTTGGTAGCCGCCCTGTTCGCGGGGGCTGTGGTGGCGGGGCTGCCCCTCGCGGTGGCGAACTGGTGGCTCGGGCGGCGGGTCCGGCACCTGGAGCGCCGGCTGCGGGCCGCCGGGCCAGCTGGCGGTCCCGCAGACACGCCGGAGGCCTCCGGTTGACCGCGCCCTCCCGCGGACTGCGTCCTTGGTCGGTACGGCCTGCCCACCCCCTCCGCGACCACCTGGCGCGCGCTCTGGGCCTCCTGCCCACCACCGCCCAGGTGCTGGCTTCCCGGGGCTACGTGGACCCCGCCTCCGCGGACGAGTTCCTGCGCGCGCCCCTGCAGGCCCTCCCGCGTCCCCGGGAGATCCCGGACCTGGTGGAGGCGTCCAGGGTGGTGTGGCGGGCGGTCCGCGGCGGCCGGCGGGTCACGGTATACGGGGACTTCGACACGGACGGCGTGTGCGCGGTGGCGATCCTCGTGCGGGGCCTGCGGAGTTTGGGCTTAGACCCTGACTGGTACGTCCCCCACAGGGTCCGGGAGGGGTACGGGCTCAGCGCGGAGGCGGTGCGCGGCCTCGCGGAGCGGGGCACCGGCTGCCTGGTGACCGTGGACTGCGGGGTGGGGGCCCTGTCCGAGGTGAAGCTGGCCAAGGAGCTGGGCCTGGAGGTGGTGGTGGTGGACCACCACACCCCCCCGCCCGTGCTGCCGCCCGCAGACGCCCTGGTGGACCCGAAAATCCTCCACCGGCCTTATGCCTTCCGGGGGTACTGCGCCGCCGGCCTGTGCTGGCTGCTGGTGGGCGCCATCCGGGAGCTGGCGGGTGCCCAGCCCACCTGGGACCTGTTGGAGCTGGCCGCGGTGGCCACCGTGGCGGACGCGGTTCCCCTGGTGGAGGGCAACCGGGTACTGGTCCGCTGGGGGCTGAAACGCCTTGCGGACTCGCCGCTACCTGGGCTGCGGGCGCTCCTGGCGGCCTGCGGCCTCGGGGCGGAGGTCACCGCAGACGACGTGGCGTGGAAGCTGGCGCCCCGTCTGGCGGCCGCGGGGCGGGTGGAGGACGCGGGGGATGCCCTGCGGCTGCTGCTCACCGACGACCCCCAGGAGGCGCAACGGTTGAGCGCGGAGCTGGAGCGGCACAACGCGCAGAGGCAGAAGTTCCTGGTTGCGGCGGTGGGCCAGGCCCTGGCCGCGGTGGAGGAGCACCGTCTGGCGGAGCGGCCGGGCGTGGTCGTCTGGGGCGCAGACTGGCACCCGGGCGTGGTGGGACTGGTGGCGTCCCGGGTGCGGGAGTCCCTCGGCAGGCCTGCGGTGGCGCTGGCGGTGGAAGGGGACCGGGCACGCGGCTCCGCCCGGGGTGTGCCGGGTCTGGACCTCGTGGAGGCGTTGTCGGACTGCTCGGACTTGTTGGAGCGCTTCGGCGGACACGCCCAGGCCGCGGGCCTGGAGCTGAGGGTGGGGCGCCTGGAGGAGTTCCGTGCGCGCTTCGAGGAGGCGGTGGCCCGCCGGATGCCCCCCGACCACCTGGTGCCCGCGGTGGAGGTGGACGCGGAAGTCCAGCTGGGGGACTGCACGGAGCGGCTGGTGGACGAGCTGGGGCTGTTGGAACCGTGCGGCGCCGGCAACCCCAGGCCCGTGCTGGCCGTACGGGGCGTGCGTCCCCTGGAGGTGGGCTGCTGGGACGCGGGCGAGCACCTGTGGCTGCGCGTGTGGGACGGCCGTGAGGTGGCGGAGGCAGTGGGCTTCGGTTTGGGAGGGTGGGGCGAGCTGGTGGCGTTCACCCTGCCCCCCCTGGACTTGGCGGGGTACGTGGAGCGCGACCGCTGGCAGGAGGGAAAGGTCCGTTGGGTCCTGCAGGACCTGCGCAGCCCGGAGCTACGGCTGGACCAGGTGCTCGCGGACAGCGCCGCGCTGCTCCGACGCCTGGTGGAACGCGCGGAGGACTACCTGGGCGGTGCCTACCGGGGCGTGGAAGTCCGCCCGGCCTTCTTCACCAAAGTGGTGGGAGTCACCTTCGACGGCCGGCAGGAAGTGGTGGCGCAGCTCGCGCCGGGGGAGGAGGTCCTGCTGCGGCGGCAGCCTAACAACCCCCACGACCCCCACGCGGTCCAGGTGGTCCGGCGGGACGGGTCGGTGGTCGGCTACCTGAGCTCCGCGCTGGCAGGGCGGCTGGCACCCCACCTGGATCGCGGGGCCCGGTACCGGGCCACGGTGACCGCGGTCACCGGAGGGGGACAGCGCCACCTGGGCGTGAACCTGCGGGTCGAGCAGGACGGCCCGGAGGGCCGCTCCGCGTGGGTCCGGGCGGCAGTTGCGGACTCCGGTCCGGACCTCGACAAGTTGGGCAGGTTGCTCTGGGGAGGGGACCGCCTCCCGGAGCCCTTCCAGTCCGCCGCGGACCGGGTCCTGGCGGGGGGAAAGGTGTGCGTGGCGTGTGCGCCCCGGGCCGACTGCTCCCGCCTGGTCCTCCTGGTCACGAGCGCCTCCGCGCTCCGCGGCCGCAGCGTGGTACACATCTCGCCGGTGGTGGAGTTGGCGGAGGCCAGGTGGCACGCGTGGAAGGACGCATTGCAGCGGGTCGGGCTGCGGGTGGCGCGCCTGCACGGACTTGCGGGCGCCCGCGAGCTGCAGGAAGCCGAACAGGCCACGGAGGCGCAGGCGGTGGACGTGGTGTTCACCACCCCCACCTACTTGAGCCGGCGTCCCGAGCTGGTGGCCCAGGCGGGACTGGTGGCGTTGGACGGCTGGGCTACCACCTCCCTGCCCCAGGGGCTGGCGGACTTCGCGGGTCCCGCGCTGTGGGTGGTGTGGGACCCCAAAGCGGAGGCACCGGGCTGGGAGGTGTGCGGATACCCTGAGGCGCGGACCACCGTGCGCGTGGTGGACCGTAGGGCCCACCCGAACCACCCCTGGGACGGGGAGGGCCCCGCAGTCGTGTTTGCCGCAGGCCCCCGGTCCGCGGTGGAGCTGTCCCGCCAGCTGGGCAAAAGCGGGCGGGTGGCGTACGACCACCCCGGACTTCCCGCCGCGGTGCGGGAGACCGTGGTGCGGCTGTTCCAGCAGGGCCGGCTGGACTGCTTGGTGTGCGGGGGTACCGCGCCGGAGGGCCTGAAGGGGGCCCAGCGGCTCGTGTGGGCGAGCCCTACCGCCCGGGAAGTGTTCCTCCAGCAGGCGGGCTGCGGGCTGGACCGAGGCAAAGCCAGCCTCGTGCTGGCCTACGGCCGGGAGGAGTGGCTGCGGGCACGGGCGGAGTGGGAGAGCCTGCACCCCTCCCGGCAGACCCTGGCCGCGGTGTGGCGCCTGCTGCGGGACCGTCCGGGGGAGCTCCGGTGGCCCGATCCCACCCTCGCCCAACAGGTCCGGGACGCCACGGGCCTGGACCCCTCCCTGGTGGTGCCCGCCGCCCTGCACGTGTTCGAGGCCGCGGGGCTGGCCCGCCGCGAGCGGGTGTTCGGCGGGTGGCGGGCGGAGCTCCTGCCCGCGGAGGACCGGAAGGACTTGGGGTCTGTGCTGCGTTTCGCGGAGGGGGAGTGCAGCCGGGCGGCGTTTGAGGCCGGCAGCCGGTGGATGCTGCACGCGGCGGCCCTGGAGGTCCTGGAACAGGTGGCCTCCGGCTCGGTTGCTGCCTCCGTGGAATCGGGTGCAGGATAGGGTATGACCATCCGGACGGGCGCGGCGCAGGACGTGGACCTGCCTGCCGAGGTGCAGCGGCTGCTGGAGCGGGTCCGGGAGGTACAGCCGCAGGCGGACCTGGACCTGCTGCGGCGTGCGTACGCCTTCGCCGCCCGCGCGCACCAGGGCCAGCTGCGGCGTTCCGGGGAGCCCTACGTGATGCACGCGGTGGCGGTGGCCCACATCCTCGCGGACCTCCGCATGGACGCCACCACGGTGGCCGCCGCGCTCCTCCACGACGTGCCGGAGGACACCCCCCAGACCCTGGAGGAGGTCCGGCGGGAGTTCGGGGACGAGATCGCCACCTTGGTGGACGGGGTCACCAAGCTGGGCAAGATCCAGTGGAAGAGCCAGGAGGAGAAGCAGGCGGAGAACCTGCGGAAGATGTTCCTGGCCATGGCCAGCGACGTCCGCATCATCCTCATCAAGCTGGCCGACCGGCTGCACAACCTCCGGACCATGGGGGTGATGCCCGCGGAGCACCAGCGCCGGAAGGCCCGGGAGACCCTGGAGATCTACGCGCCCCTGGCCAAGCGGCTCGGGATCGGCCAGCTGCAGAACGAGCTGGAGGACCGGGCCTTCGCCATCCTGGAGCCGGAGGCGTACCGGGAGATCACGGAGTCCCTGCGGGAGGCCCAGGCCCAGCAGGGCGAAGTCCTCCGCACCATCCAGGAGGAGCTGTACCGGGAGCTGAACCGGGCGGGGATCCGGGTGGAGCGGTCACACATCACCGCCCGGCCGAAGCACGCGTACAGCATCTACCGGAAGATGCAGCGGCCGGAGTACCAGGGGCAGGGGATCGCCCGCATCTACGACCGGCTGGGGGTGCGGGTGATCGTGGACGACGTGAAGGACTGCTACGCGGCCCTGGGCGTGGTGCACTCCTTGTGGCGTCCCATCCCGGGGGAGTTCGACGACTACATCGCCAACCCCAAGCCCAGCGGCTACCAGTCCCTGCACACCACCGTCATCTACCGGGGCGTTCCCTTGGAGATCCAGATCCGCACGCACCGCATGCACCAGGAGGCGGAGTACGGGATCGCGGCCCACTGGCGCTACAAGGAGGGCAAGGCGGGCAGCCGCGACCGGGCGTTCGAGGAGAAGCTGTCCTGGCTGCGCCAGCTGTTGGAGTGGCACCAGGAGATGCAGGACGCCCAGGAGTTCATGCGGTCCGTCAAGCTGGACCTGTTCCGCAACGAGGTGTTCGTGTTCACCCCCAAGGGGGACGTGGTGGACCTGCCGCAAGGCGCCACGCCCGTGGACTTTGCCTACCGCATCCACACGGACGTGGGGCACCGGTGCGTGGGGGCGAAGGTGAACGGCCGCCTGGTCCCCCTGAGCTACCGGCTGCGCAGCGGGGACATCGTGGAGATCCTCACCTCCAAGACCTCCACAGGCCCCAGCCGGGACTGGCTGGAGTTCGTGGTCACCAGCAACGCCCGCACCAAGATCCGGCAGTGGTTCCGCAAGCAGCAGCGGGAGGAAAACGTCGCCCGGGGCAGGGAGATGCTGGAGCGGGAGCTCCGGCGGCTGGGGCTGCTCGGCAGCCTCCTGCGGGCGGAACGGCTGAAGGAGGCATGCGAGCGGCTGCAACTGGCCTCGGAGGAGGACCTGTACGCGGCCCTGGGGAACGGGGACCTGACCTTGCTGCAGGCGGTGCACGCCCTGGGCGGCCCGCCGGCCCCCGCGGCGGAACCGGAGCCCGCGCCCCCCGCACAGCCCGCGGCCGCGCCCGCCCGGGGGCTGCGGGTCCGGGGGGTGGACAACGTGCTCATGACCCTGGCCCGCTGCTGCATGCCGCTGCCCGGGGACGACGTGGTGGGCTACATCACCCGGGGCCGGGGCGTCACCATCCACCGCCGCGACTGCCGCAACTTGGCGTACCTGCAGCAGCACGGGGAGCGGCTGCTGGAGGTGGAGTGGGAACCCTCTCCCGACGGCAGCTACCCCGTGGAGATCCAGGTGGAGGCCCTGGACCGGGTGGGCCTGTTGAAGGACGTGCTGAGCGCGGTGGCGGACACCCGCACCAACGTCCTGTCGGTGAACGCGCACGTGCGGCGGGACAAGGTGGGGGTGATCCACCTCACGGTGGACATCCGCAACGTGGGGCAGCTCACCGCGGTGCTGCAGCGCATCGGCAAGCTGCCGGACGTGTACCGCGTGGAACGGCTGGGTGCGGGCGGCCGGTGAGGCCGCCGGCGGCAGACCGGCCTACGTACAACCCCACCGTCGGAGGGAACGCATGGGACTGCTGGAGGATCGGTGCGCGCTGGTGATGGGGGTGGCGAACCGATGGAGCATCGCCTGGGGGATCGCCCGCGCCTTCCACCGGGAGGGCGCCCGCTGCGTGCTCACCTACCTGGGCGAGCGGGAGGAGGAGAACGTGCGCAGGCTGGCAGGGGAGCTGCGCGACCCGGTGCTGGTGCGGTGCGACGTCACCCGGGACGAGGACCTGGAGGCCCTGCGGGAGGAAGTCCGCCGGCAGGTGGGGCGGGTGGACGTGTTGGTGCACAGCATCGCCTACGCCCGGACGGAGGACCTGCGGGGGCGGTTCCTGGACACCAGCCGGGAGGGCTACCTGGTGGCGCAGAACGTGAGCAGCTACTCCCTGGTGGCCTGCGCGCGCGCGGTGGCCCCCCTGATGCCGGAAGGCGGGTCTGTCCTCACCCTCACGTACCTGGCCAGCGAGCGGGTGTTCCCCCACTACAACGTCATGGCCGTGTGCAAGGCGGCCCTGGAGGCCTGCGTGCGGTACCTGGCCTACGAGCTGGGCGAGCGGGGGATCCGGGTGAACGCCATCTCCGCGGGCCCCATCCGGACCGCCTCCGCCCGCGCGGTGGCGGGCCTGACGGACTTCCTGGAGGCGTACCGACAGCGCGCGCCCCTGCGCCGCACGGTGGACCAGGACGAGGTGGGCGACGCGGCGGTGTTCCTGGCCAGCCCCCTCAGCCGCGGGGTCACGGGCCAGGTGCTGTTCGTGGACGCGGGCTACCACATCATGGGCGTGTAGCCCCCGGCCACCTGCCCGTGGCGCGTCCACCGTTTGCGGGTTGCCACGGGCGCCGGGGGACTCCACAATGGGGGGCTAGGACGCAGGGAAGGGGGCTACGGTGGACTACACAGCGCAGCGGGTCTCCGTCTTCCAGGAGTCCGTGATCCGGGAGATGACGCGCCTGGCGCAGCAGCACGGTGCGGTGAACCTGGCCCAGGGGTTCCCCGACTTCGACCCGCCCCAGGAGCTGCTGGCCGCGGCCCAACAGGCCCTGGCGGAGGGGTACAACCAGTACGCCATCACCTGGGGCGCACCGGACTTCCGGGCCGCCCTAGCGGAGAAGATGGAGCGGGACAACGGGGTCCGCTACGACCCGGACCGCCACCTGACCGTCACCTGCGGGGCTACAGAAGCCATGATGGCCACCATGCTGGCCACCGTGAACCCGGGGGAGGAGGTGGTGGTGTTCGAGCCCTTCTACGAGAACTACGGGCCGGACGCGGCCCTGTCGGGCGCACGGCTGCGGTACGTCCCCTTGGACCTGTCCCACCCCGACTGCCCGTACGACCCCCGGGAGCTGGAACGGGCCTTCAACCGGAACACCAAGGCGGTGGTGGTGAACACGCCCCACAACCCCACCGGCAAGGTGTTCACCCGGCAGGAGCTGGAGCACATCGCGGACCTGTGCCGCCACTACGACGCCCTGGCCATCACCGACGAGGTGTACGAGCACATCCTGTACGACGGCGCGCGCCACGTGAGCCTGGCTTCCCTCCCGGGCATGGCGGGCCGCACGGTCACCATCGGGTCCATGAGCAAGACGTACAGCGTCACCGGGTGGCGGGTGGGCTGGGCCGCGGTGGCGGACGACGCCCTGGCCGGGGCCATCCGAAAAGCCCACGACTTCCTCACGGTGGGTGCGGCGGCGCCCCTGCAGCGGGCCGGGGTGGTGGCGCTGCGGTTCCCCGAGACCTACTACCGCGAGGTGGCCCGCAGCTACCAGCGGAAGCGGGACCTGTTGCTGGGCGTCCTGCGGGAGGTGGGCTTCCGGCCCAGGGTCCCCAAGGGCGCGTACTACATCATGGCAGACTTCACCGCGCTCAGCTCCGAAGACGACGTGCGGTTCGCCCACCGGCTGGTGGCGGAGGTGGGGGTGGCCACGGTCCCGGGCTCGTCCTTCTTCCACGACCCCGCCCTGGGACGGGCGTACGTGCGGTTTGCCTACCCCAAGCGGGAGGAGACCCTGGAGGAGGCCGCGCGGCGGTTGAGCCGGCTGGCCGCGGGGGCGCGGGCGGGCGGCGGTCCGCGGGAGCGCGTGTGAGGGCCTTGGTCCAGCGGGTCCGCTTCGGCGCGGTCCGGGTGGACGGGCGGACCGTGGCGGAAGTGGGGCCCGGGCTGGTGGTGCTGCTGGGCGTGCGCACCGGAGACACAGAGGAGCACGCACAGTTCCTGGCACGCAAGGTAGCCCACCTCCGCGTGTTCCCGGACGAGCAGGGCAAGCTGAACCGGTCGGTGCAGGAAGCCGGGGGCGAGGTGCTGTCCGTGTCCCAGTTCACCCTGTACGGGGACTGCCGGAAGGGGAACCGCCCCAGCTTCGTGCAGGCGGCGCCGCCCGACCAGGCCCTGAAGTTGTACGAGGCCTTCAACCGCGCGTTGGGGGACCACGGGCTGCGGGTGCGCACAGGGGTGTTCGGCGCCGTGATGCTGGTGGAGATCCACAACGACGGGCCGGTGACCATTTGGCTGGACACCGAGGAGCTGCGGGGTTGAACGAGGAGGAGCTGCGGGCGTGGATGCGGGCGGCCCTGCGGGCGCGCGGGATCCCCGCGGAGGCCTTCCCCCTGCCCGTGGAACAGCTGCAGGCGGTCCTGCGGAGGCTGGAGGCGTTGGACTCCGTGGACGCCTCCGGGGAGGAACCGGGGGCCTTCCGGTGGGAGGGGCCGTAAACCCCCTGGACCTGGGCCTGCGGCAGGTGGCGGAGGCCGTCCGCGCGGGTCAGCTTTCGCCCGTGGAGGCGGTGGAGGCGTGCCTGCGGCGGGCCGAAGCCGTGCAGCCCGTCCTCAACCCGTTTTTGTGGCTGGACGGGGAACGCGCCCGGGAACAGGCGCTTCGCCTGGCCCAGCGGAAGCCCGCGGGCCTGCTGTTCGGGGTCCCCCTCACCCTGAAAGACCTCATCGCGGAGGCGGGGGAGCCGTTCACCTGCGGGTCCAAGCTGCGGGCGGGGGTGCGCGCGGAGCAGGACGCGGAAGTCACACGGCGGCTGCGGGAGGCGGGCGCGGTGTTCCTGGGCCGCGCGCACCTGCACGAGTTCGCCTACGGGGTGTCCAACGAAAACCCCCACTTCGGCCCCGCCCGCAACCCGTGGGACCCTGCCCGGTCGCCCGGTGGGTCCAGCGGCGGGAGCGCGGTGGCGGTGGCCACGGGCTGCGCCTTCGGCTCGGTGGGCACAGACACGGGAGGGTCCGTGCGGATCCCCGCAGCCCTGTGCGGGGTGGTGGGACTGAAGCCCACGTACGAGCGGGTGCCGCGGGAGGGCGTCTACCCCCTGGCCCCGTCCCTGGACCACGTGGGCCCGCTGGCCCGCCGCGTGGAAGACGTGGCGGTGCTGCTGGAGGCCATGTGCGCCACACCCGGCCGGTACACGGCCGCGCTCAACGCAGGCGTGCGCGGGCTGCGCGTGGGGGTGCCGCGGGGCGAGTACTGGCAAGCTACCCACGTGGGCGTGGCCGCCTGCTTCCAGCTGGCGGTACAGCGCCTGCAGGAGGAGGGCGCACGCCCCGTGCCGGTAGAGTTCCCCTGGGAGGCGGCCTCCGCGGTGGCGACGGCGCTCCTGTTGGTGGAGGCGGCCACGGTGCACGCGGACGCCCTGCGGAGGCAACCGGAAGCGTACGGGCAGGACGTGCGGGACCGTCTGTTGGTGGGGCTGGTGGTCCCCGGGGAGCGCTACGCGCAGGCTTTGCGGGTACGCCGGGTCCTGGGCCGGCTGTGCCGGGACCTGTGGCGGGAAGTGGACCTTCTGGCCACGCCCACGGTGCCCGTGCCCGCTCCTGCCCTGGGAGAGGTCACCACGGAGGTCCGCGGTGCCCGCTACGACACCCGCTCCCTGCTCACCCGGTTCACCAACCCCTTCAACGCCTTGGGGTTGCCTGCGGTGTCGGTCCCCTGCGGATTTGCGGACGGACTGCCGGTGGGCCTGCAGCTGGTGGGGCCCCCGTGGACGGAGGACCGGGTGCTGGCCGCCGCGGCCGTGTGGGAAGCCGTCCGCGGGCCGTTCCCTCCACCGCCCGCGTAAGGCGTGTGCCGGTGCGGGTGTCCTGGCTGGTGGTCGTGGTCGCGTTGTGGTCCGGCTGCATCGGGCCGCTGACCACGGGCTTCCCGTCGGCGGTGGGCCTGCAACTGGTGGCCTCGGGGTTCGACCTCCCGGTGCACGTGGCCTTCGCCGGGAGCGGCGACCAGATGTTCGTGGTGGAGCAGACCGGGAGGGTCCGCGCGTGGCAGGGCGGCCGCGTGTGGACGTTCCTGGACCTGTCCGGACGGGTGGAAGCCGGGGGCGAAAAGGGCCTGCTGAGCGTGGCCTTCCACCCGGGCTACGACCACAACCGCCGCTTCTTCGTGAACTACACGCGCCGGGAGGCGGGCCAGCTGAAGACCTTCGTGTCCGAATTCCGCGCAGATGCGGACACCGCCGACCCTGCCAGCGAACGGGTCCGGTTCACCGCGGACCAGCCCTTCGACAACCACAACGGCGGGCTGGTCCTGTTCGGACCCGACGGGTTCCTGTACGTGGGCATGGGGGACGGGGGAGGGGCGGGCGACCCGGCCGACAACGCCCAGAACCCGTCCAGCCTCCTGGGTAAGGTGCTCCGGGTGCACCCCGACGGTGGGCCTGTGGAGGTGTGGGCGTCGGGCTTCCGCAACCCCTGGAGGTTTTCCTTCGACCGGCTCAGCGGCCGCCTGTTCTTGGGGGACGTGGGCCAGAGCCGGCGCGAGGAGGTGAACCTGGTGGAGCAGGGCGGGAACTACGGGTGGGCGGTCATGGAGGGCAGCCTGTGCCACAAGCCGCCCTCCGGCTGCGCCACCGCGGGCCTGAAACTGCCCATCGCCGAGTACGCCACCCACGAGGACGGCACGTGCGCGGTGACCGGCGGGTTCGTCTACCGGGGGAACCGGCTCCCGTGGCTGGCGGGCCGCTACGTGTTCGCGGACTACTGCGGAGGCCAGATCTGGTCCCTGTCGGACGCGGGAGGCGCGTGGTCTGCCGCGCTGCTGCTCCGCACCGACCTACGCGTCTCCTCCTTCGGCGAGGAGCCGGACGGCGAGCTCCTGGTGGTGGACCACGGGGGCGCCGTGTACCGCCTCGTGCCCCGCTAGGCCCTCCCTACGACAGGAACGCGGACAGCAGCCGCTGCTCCAGCTCCTTGGTGACCTCCGAAAGGTCCTTGATGGTGTCCACCCCGCGCCAGTAGGCGCGGGAACGGTACGCCCCCAGCCGCCCCTGCTTGGCCAGTTCGGGGAAGGTGGTGGTCTCGTGGTCGCCCACCTCCGGCAGGAGGTCCCGCACCTGGAGGTCCAGCACGTACACGCCCGCGTTGATCCAGTACGGCAGCTCGGGCTTCTCGTGGAACCCGGTGATCCGGTCTTCCTCGTCCACGTCCACGATGCCGTAGGGGCTCACGAAGGGGCTGAGGACCAGGGTGGCCAGGTACCCCCGCCTGCGGTGGTGCTCCACCACCTCCCGCAGGGGCACGTTGGTGAGGACGTCCCCGTTGGTGGCCACGCACACCTCGCCGTCCACCAGGGCCATGGCCTGCTTGAGCGCGCCCCCGCGCCCCAGGGGCTCGTGCTCCACGGAGTACCGAATCCGCACCCCCCACTTGCGGCCGTCGTCGAAGTAGTCCTGGATCACCTCGTGGCGGTAGCCACAGGCCACCACCACCTCCGTCACGCCCTGGTTCCGCAGCCACTCCAGCTGGTAGCCGAGGATGGGGATCCCCAGGACCTCCACCATGGGTTTGGGCCGGTCCTGCGTGTACGGCCGTAGCCGCTCCCCTTTGCCTCCCGCGAGGATGATGGCGTGCACCAGGCTCACCTCCACTCCGGGGCCTCCGGGTGCCGGCCGGCGGGCGGGGAGATCCGCCGCCCCGAGCAGGCCAGGCCGCCCGCCGCGACACCACGCTACGATTCTGCCACGACCCGCGGGCCTCCCACCAACTTGGTACAATCGGGACGAGTCCGTTCGGAGGACGCGAAGGTGCGCTCCGTCCCCGCGGCGGGGCGCTTCTTTGTGCGGCGTCGTCAGGGAGACCTGCGAGGGAGGGCCGTGTCCAGGTACCAGGCGCCCCGCGGTATGCGGGACGTGCTGCCGCCCGAGTCGGAGCGGTGGCAGTGGTTGGTGTCCCGCTGCCGGGAGATGGCACACCGGTTCGGCTACCGCGAGATCCGGACCCCCCTGCTGGAGCACACGGAGGTGTTCTGGAAGGGCGTGGGGGAGGGCACGGACATCGTGGAGCACGAGATGTACACCTTCGCGGACCGCGCGGGGAGGAGCCTCTCCCTGCGGCCCGAGGGCACCGCGGGGGTGGTCCGGGCCTACCTGGAGCACGGGATGCACACCTGGCCGCAGCCGGTGAAGCTGTACTACGTGGCGGAGATGTTCCGCTACGACCGCCCGCAGGCGGGGCGCTACCGCCAGCACACGCAGTTCGGCGCGGAGGTGTTGGGTGCTTCTGACCCCGCCGCGGACGTGGACGTACTCAGCCTGGCGGTGCGGACCCTGCAGAGCCTGGGCCTGCGGGACGTGCGGGTGCACCTGAACAGCGTGGGAGACGCCAACTGCCGGCCCGCGTACCTGCAGGTGTTCCGGGAGTACTTCCAGGCGCACTACGACCGCCTGGACGAGGACAGCCGGCGCCGGCTGGCCACCAACCCCCTGCGCATCCTGGACTCCAAGGTGCCGCAGACCCGCGAGATCGCCCAGGGAGCCCCCCGGATGCTGGACTACCTGTGCGAGGGCTGCCGCGCGCACTTCGAGGCGGTGTGCCGCTGGCTGGAGGTGCTGGGCATCCCCGTGCAGGTGGACCCCATGATCGTGCGGGGGCTCGACTACTACACCCGCACCGCGGCGGAGGTGCACTACCCGAAGCTGGGAGCCCAGAGCACCCTGTTCGGGGGAGGGCGGTACGACGGGCTCGCGGAGGTGCTGGGCGGGCCGCCCACCCCCGGCGTGGGGTTCGGGATGGGCCTGGAGCGGGTGCTGCTGGTCCTGGAGTCGGAGGGGTTGTTGCCGGAGGTGCGCGGTGGCCTCCAGGTGTACGTGTGCGCGGAAGGCGCCGGGCGGGAGGAGGCGCTTCGGGTGCTGGACAGCCTGCGCGCGGCTGGCTTCCGGGCGGAGGGAGACCTGGTGGGCCGCAGCCTCCGGGCGCAGCTGCGCGCCGCGGACCGGGCGGGGGCGCGGTGGGCGGTCCTGGTGGGGCTGCAGGAGGTGCCCGCGGGCAGCGTGGTGGTACGGGACCTGCGGTCCGGCGCGCAGCGGCCGGTCCGGCTGCAGGAGCTGCCGCGGGCGCTAGGGGTGGAGGAGGAGCCAGGATGCGGACGCACTGGTGCGGGGAGCTGAGGCCCGCGCACGCGGGACAGCGGGTGGCCCTGTGTGGGTGGGTGCACCGCCGGCGGGACCTGGGCGGGCTGGTGTTCCTGGACCTGCGGGACCGGGAGGGGATCGTGCAGGTGGTGTGCACCCCGGAGGCGGCCGCGCACGCTTCCGCCCAGCAGGTGCGGCCCGAGTACGTGGTGCGGGTGGTGGGACAGGTAGCCCTGCGTCCCCCGCACACGGTGAACCCGAAGCTCGCTACGGGCGAGGTGGAGCTCCGGGCGGAAACCTTGGAGGTGCTGAACCCCTCCCGCACCCCGCCCTTCGAGATCGCGGACGGCGCGGAGGTGGACGAGTCCGTGCGGCTGCGGTACCGCTACCTGGACCTCAGGCGGGACCGCATGCAGCGCAACCTGCGGCTGCGGCACCGCCTGGCCAAGGCGGCGCGGGACTTCTTCGACCGCGAGGGGTTCTGGGAGGTGGAGACCCCGCACCTGATCCGGGCTACCCCGGAGGGCGCCCGGGACTTTTTGGTGCCCAGCCGGCTCCACCCCGGAAAGTTCTACGTGCTGCCCCAGTCCCCGCAGCTGCTGAAGCAGATCCTCATGGTGGCCGGTGTGGAGCGGTACTTCCAGCTGGCGCGGTGCTTCCGGGACGAGGACCTGCGGGCGGACCGACAGCCGGAGTTCACCCAGATCGACGTGGAAATGTCGTTCGTGGACCGGGAGGACGTACTGGCCCTGGTGGAACGCCTGGTCCAGCACCTGATGCGGGAAGCCCTGGGGGTGGAGGTGGACGTCCCCTTCCCGCGCCTGCCGTACCGGGAGGCGCTCCTGCGGTACGGCACGGACAAGCCGGACCTGCGGTACGGGCTGCGCGTGGAGGACGTGACGGAGGTGGCCCGGGCCACGGAGGTGCGCCTGTTCCGCGAAGCGGAGGGGGTGCGGTGCCTGCGGGTGCCGCAGGGCGCGGGGACTTCGCGGCGGGAGCTGGACGAGCTGGTGGGGGTGGCGGTGGCGGCGGGCGCACCGGGGATGTTGCACCTGGCCCTCCACCCGGACGGGCCGAAGGGCCCTGTGGCCAAACTGCTGGGCCAGGGCCCGCTGGACGCGGTGTGCGGTGCCACCGGCGCGGGGCCGGGAGACCTGCTGCTGTTTGTGGCCGGGCCCGGGGAGCTGGCGTCCAGGGCCCTGGGGAGGGTACGGGAACACCTGGCGGTCCGCCGGGGCCTCGTGAAGGAAGGGACGTTCGCGTACGCGTGGGTGACGGACTTCCCCCTGCTGGAGTGGGACGCGGAGGAGGGGCGGTACGTGGCGGTCCACCACCCCTTCACCGCGCCCGTGGACGAGGACGTGGACCGGCTGGAGTCCGACCCGCTCTCGGTGCGGGCCAAGGCCTACGACCTGGTCCTGAACGGGGTAGAGGTGGCAGGCGGCAGCATCCGGATCCACCGCCGGGAGCTGCAGGAGCGCGTGTTCCGCCTGCTCGGGATCGGCCCGGAGCAGGCACAGGAGCGGTTCGGGTTCCTGCTGGAGGCCTTCCAGTACGGTGCCCCGCCGCACGGCGGGATTGCCTTCGGGTTCGACCGCCTGGTGATGGTGCTGGCGGGCGAGGACACCATCCGGGACGTGATCGCGTTCCCCAAGACCGCCAGTGCGGTGGACCTGATGATGGGGGCTCCTTCCGAGGTGGACGAGTCCCAGTTGCTGGAGGCACACATCGCGGTCCGCTAGCGGGCTGCGGCCGCGGCGGTGTGGCGAAGACTGTGGCGGGGAGGAGGGTTCCATGAAGGCGGTGTGGGAGCTCACGGTGTGCGAGGCAGCCCAGGCGGTGGCCTCCCGGCGTGTTTCCGCCGCGGAGCTGGTGGAGGGCCTGCTGGAGCACGTGGACCGCCTGGAGCCCGCGGTACACGCGTGGGCACGGCTGAGGCGGGAGCAGGCCGTGGAGGAGGCCCGTCAGCTGGACCTCCGGCTCAGCCGGGGAGAGCGGGTCGGGCCCTTGCACGGGGTGCCTGTGGGGGTGAAGGACATCGTGTACACCGCGGGCACGGAAACCTCCGCGGGATCCCGGATCCTCCAGGGATTCGTCCCGGAGTACGACGCCACGGTGGTGGCGCGTCTGCGTCAGGCGGGGGCCGTGGTCCTCGGGAAGACGGTGACCACGGAGTTCGCGTTCCTGGACCCCGGGCCCACCCGCAACCCGTGGAACCTGGACCACACCCCGGGAGGGTCCAGCAGTGGGTCCGCGGCAGCGGTGGCGTGCGGGATGGTGCCCGCGGCGGTCGGCACGCAGACCGTCGGTTCCATCCTGCGCCCGGCCGCGTACTGCGGGGTGGTGGGGCTGAAGCCCACGTACGGCCGCATCAGCCGGCACGGGATCGTGCCTCTGGCGTGGACGCTGGACCACGTGGGAGTGCTGGTGCGGCGTGTGGAGGACGCTGCCCTGCTGCTGGAGGTCCTCTCGGGCCCGGACGGCCTGGACCCCGCCTGCGCCCCGGAACCGGTGGAGCGCTGGACCGAGGCGTGCCGGCTGCCCCCCTCCGGGCTGCGGGTGGGCGTGCCGGACCGGTTCTTCGGCGAGCGGTCCACCCAGGAGGTGCGGGAGGCGTACGGCAGGGCCCTGGGCAGCCTGGAGGCCGCGGGCGCTGTGGTGCGGGAGGTCCGGCTGCCCGCGGTGTTTGAGGCAGGCCTGGTGGCCCAGCGGACCATCCTCGCGTCCGAGGCGGCGGCCTACCACCGGCGCTGGTTCGGGGAGCGGGCGGCAGACTACGGGCCCAAGCTCCGGGCGCTGGTGGAGGAGGGCATGCGGGTTCCCGCCACTGAGTACATCCAGGCCCGGCAGGTCCGCAGGGCCTGCCGGCGGGCTCTGGGCGCCCTCCTGGACGAGGTGGACGTGCTGGCCACCCCCACCACCCCCGCGCCGGCCCCCAAAGGGCTGGAGTCCACGGGAGACCCCAGCTTCAACGGCCCGTTTTCCTTCGTGGGCTTCCCGGCCATCACCGTGCCCGTGGGACTCTCGGAGGGCGGCCTGCCCCTGGGCGTACAGCTGGTGGCCCGCCCCTTCGGGGAGACCACCCTGCTGCGGGCAGCTTCAGCCTTGGAAGGGGCGGTGTCCTGGAAAGTGGGGCTGGCGCAGCCTGCCACCGCGGTCCGCGTGCGCTAGGCCCGGCTTGCCCGGCAGCCCAGCCGGTGGGATGCTGGGCTGGGATGGAGCTGTTCGAGCCTCCGGGTGAGGCGGCGCCGCTTGCCGCGCGCATGCGGCCGCAGACCCTGGAGGAGTTTGTGGGTCAGGAGCACCTGGTGGGCCCTGGCCGGATTTTGCGGAGGTTGGTGGAATCCGGCCAGCTGGCCTCCGTGGTCCTGTACGGTCCCCCGGGGACGGGGAAGACCACCCTCGCACGCATCCTGGCCCGCAGCGCCCGCGCCCACTTCGAGACCCTCAACGCGGTGACCTCCGGTGCCGCGGACATCCGCCGGATCGCGCAGGAAGCCGCGGACCGCCTGCGGTTCCACGGGCAGCGGACGGTGGTGTTCGTGGACGAGATCCACCGGTTCAACCGGGCGCAACAGGACCTCCTGCTCCCCCACGTGGAGGACGGCACCTTCTTCTTGGTGGGGGCCACCACGGAAAACCCCTTCTTCGCCCTCACCGGAACCCTGGTGTCCCGGGTCCGCATCCTCCAGCTGGAGCCGCTCAGCCCGGACCACCTCCGGCGGATTGTGGAGCGCGCGGTGCAGGACGCCCAGCGGGGGCTGGGGCGGCTTTCGGTGCAGCTCACACCGGAGGCCCTCCAGCACCTGGTGCGGGCGTGCGGGGCAGACGCGCGGGTGGCCCTGAACGCCCTGGAGGTGGCGGCCACCACCACCCCGCCAGGCCCAGATGGCGTGCGGCGGGTGGACGTGGGGGCTGTGGAGGAGGCCTTGCAGCGCCCGGTGCTGCGGTACGACCGGGCGGGTGACCAGCACTACGACACCATCTCCGCCTTCATCAAGAGCCTCCGGGGATCAGACCCCGACGCGGCCCTGTACTGGATGGTCCGCATGCTGGAGGCGGGGGAGGACCCGCGGTTTGTGGCGCGGCGGATGGTGGTGCACGCGGCGGAGGACGTGGGGCTGGCGGACCCGCAGGCCCTGGTGGTGGCCACCGCGGCCGCGGCGGCGGTGGAGTACGTGGGCATGCCGGAGGCCCAGATCCCTCTCGCGGAGGCAGCCCTGTACATCGCCTGCGCGCCCAAGAGCAACGCGGTGGTCCGCGCCCTGGGCCGGGTGCGGGAAGACCTGCGGAGTCGCCCGCCAGAACCCGTGCCCCGGCACCTGCGGGACAGCTCCTACCCCGGGGCGGCGGTGCTGGGGCACGGGGAGGGGTACCGCTACCCGCACCACGACCCGCGGGGCTTCGTGGAGCAGGACTACCTGCCGGAAGGGCTCCGGGGGCGCGTGTACTACGAGCCCACCGACCACGGCCTGGAAGCGCAGGTACGGCGCAGGCTGGAAGCGTTGCGGGCGCACCGCCTGCGTCCCAAGGGCGGCTAGTCCGGCCCCCTGACGCGCGGTCCCCCGCGGCCGTACCTGGTCTTGCGCTCCAGAGCCGGGATTGTTCGTCTCAGCCGGCCGTTCGGGGTTGACACCGCCGAAGGCGGGCGGTACTAGAAACACCGCAAGATCTCGTAGCCTGTTCGCATATCCGGACGACGAGGAGGCCGTATGGGCGGCCAGGTGGACATCCTGAACTGCGTAGGGGGAGAGTGGAAGCGGCCTTCCGGTTCCGACGAGCTGGTGGTGTACAACCCGGCCACCGGGGAGGTGCTGGCCCGAGGTCGGGGCACGAGTCCGCAGGAGGTGGACGAGGCAGCCCGACTGGCGGCCCGCGCGTTCCAGGACTGGCGCAGGACGCCGGCTCCCGAGCGCGTACAGTACCTGTTCCGGCTGAAGGGGCTGCTGGAGGAGAACCTGGAAGACCTGGCCCGCACGGTCACCGAGGAGTGCGGCAAGACATACGACGAGTCGGTAGGCGAGCTGCGGCGGGGAATCGAGAACGTGGAGGTGGCCTGCGGGATCCCCAGCCTGATGCAGGGCTACAACAACGAGGACATCGCACGGGGCATCGACGAGCACCTGTACCGGCAGCCCCTGGGGGTGGTGGCGGCCATCACGCCCTTTAACTTCCCGGGGATGATCCCGCTTTGGTTTCTGCCCTACGCGGTGGCGTGTGGGAACACCATCCTCATCAAGCCCTCGGACAAAGTCCCCCTGACCATGCAGAAGATCATGCGGTTGGTGGAGCGGACGGGGCTGCCGCCGGGGGTCGTGAACGTGGTGAACGGTGCCAAGGAGACGGTGGACGCCCTCCTGGACCACCCCCTGGTGCGGGCGGTGAGCTTCGTGGGCTCCAGCCCGGTGGCGAAGTACGTGTACACCCGGGCCACCGCGAACGGGAAACGTGCGCAGTGCCAGGGGGGTGCGAAGAACCCGGTGATCGTGATGCCGGACGCGGACTGGGAGCTGGTGCCGAAGGCGGTGGCGGAGTCCGCGTTTGGCTGCGCGGGCCAGCGGTGCCTGGCGAGCTCCCTGGCGGTGGTGGTGGGGGAGGCCAAGGAACCCTTCCGGGAGGCCATCGCGGACCTGGCAGCGTCCCGCCGGGTGGGCTACGGGCTGGAGCCCGGCGTAGAGATGGGGCCTGTAATCCGGCGGGAGAGCAAGGAGCGGATCGAGGCCCTGATCGGGAAGGGCGCGGAGGAGGGCGCGAGGGTCCTGGTGGACGGCCGGGGAGCGCGCGTCCCCGGCTACGAAGGGGGGTTCTTCGTGCGGCCCACGGTCCTGGAGGACGTGCCGCCGGAAGGGGTGGTGGCGCGCACGGAGATCTTCGGGCCGGTGCTGGGGCTGGTGCACGTGCGGGACATCGAGGAGGCCATCCAGCTGGTGAACCGGGGCCAGTACGGGAACATGGCGTGCCTGTTCACCCGCAGCGGGGCGGCCGCCCGGAAGTTCCGGTACGAGGCGCAGGCGGGCAACCTGGGCATCAACGTGGGGGTGGCGGCCCCCATGGCCTTCTACCCCTTCGCGGGGATGAAGGACAGCTTCTTCGGGGACCTGCACGGGCAGGGCCGGGACGCGGTGGAGTTCTACACGGAGAAGAAGGTCGTGGTGGAGCGCTGGCCCGAGCGGCCGTAAGGAGGCAGGGATGCGGGCGGCGGTACTGGCGGAGGTGGGTGCGGGCCTGCGGGTGGAACAGCTCCGCGACCCGCAGCCCAAGGCAGGCGAGGTGCTGGTGCGGGTCCGGGCGTGCGGGGTCTGCCACACAGACCTGCACGTGATGAAGGGGGAGGTGAAGTTCCCCACCCCGTGCGTGCTCGGCCACGAGATCAGCGGCGTGGTGGAAGAGGTGGGGCCCGGGGTGGAGGGCGTGCGGCCGGGTCAGCCGGTGGCGTGCGCCTTCATCATGCCCTGCGGCACGTGCTTTTACTGCGTCCGCGGGGAGGAAGACCTCTGCGAGCGGTTCTTCGAGTACAACCGCCTGCGCGGCACCCTGTACGACGGACAGACGCGGCTGTTCCGGCCCGATGGGACGCCCGTGTGGATGTACTCCATGGGGGGCCTCGCGGAATACGCGGTGGTCCCGGCCACGGACGTGTTTCCTGTCCCTGACGGACTGCCGGCAGAACAGGCCGCGGTGCTCGGGTGCGCGGTGTTCACCGCCTTTGGGGCCATCCGCAACGCCGCGCGTTTGCAGCCGGGCGAGTCGGTGGCGGTGTTCGCCACGGGCGGGGTGGGTTCGGCCCTGGTGGAGCTGGCGCGCGGGTTCGGCGCGTACCCCATCGTGGCGGTGGACGTCCGGCCCGAGAAGCTGGAAGCGGCAAAGGCCCTCGGAGCCACACACGTGGTGAACGCCGCGGAGGCAAAGCCCCAGGAGGCGGTCCGGGAAGTCACCGGCGGGCGGGGCGTGGACGTGGCCTTTGAGGCCCTGGGCCGCCCGGAGACCTTCGTGCAGGCGGTGGAGGCGGTCCGGGACGGCGGCCGGGCGGTCATGGTGGGCATCGCCCCCGTGGGGGCCACCGCGCCCGTGGAGATCACCCGGGTGGTCCGCCGGAAAATCCAGATCCTGGGCTCGTACGGGGCCCGGACCCGCACCGACATGCCGCTGGTGTTGCGCCTCGCCGAACGGGGTGCGGTCCGCCTGGACCGGCTGGTGACACGGCGGTTCCCCCTGGACCAGGCGGACGAGGCGTACCGCCTCCTGGACCAGGGCGCCATCGTGGGGCGGGCCGTGGTCGTGCTCTGAGCGCACGGCAATGGCGGCGTGGCGCAGGACGCGGGGCCCACCGGCAAAGCCCAGCCTTCACGGAAAAAGCACTCTGCAGACGAAGGGGGTGTCGAGGTGCGAGGGAAGAGGTGGCTGCTGAGGGCATCCGCGGCGGTCCTGGCCCTGGCGGTGGCGGTGATCGGCGTCCAGACCCTGGGCCGGGCACAGCGACCGGTGACCCTGAAAATCGAGTCCAGCTACCCCACAGGCACGCAGGCCTGGATCTGGCTGACGGAGTTCTACAAGCCCGCGGTGGAGGAGATGTCCGCGGGACGGCTCCGGATCGACGCGCTCCCGCCGGGCGCGGTGGTCCCCGCCTTCGAGGTGGCGGACGCGGTGGACCGGGGCGTGCTGGATGGGGGCGTTACCCAGGGCATGTACTATGTAGGCAAGCACCCCGCCGGCGCCCTGTTCTCCACGGTCCCGGGCGGGCCCTTCGGGATGACCTTCATCGACGTCATGGCGTGGTTCTTCTACGGCGGCGGATCGGAGCTGCACCTGCAGTACTACAACGAGGCCCTGCGCATGCGGAACATCGGCAAGGTCATCCCGGCCATCAACTGGGGACCGCAGTGGTTCGGCTGGTTCAAGAAGCCCATCCGGTCCATGGCGGACGTGCGGGGCCTGAAGTACCGCATCCCCGGAATCGCGGGCGACGTGTGGAAGGAGCTCGGGGTCAGCGTGGTGGTCCTCCCGGGCGGCGAGATCCTGCCCGCGGGCGAGCGCGGGGTGATCGACGCCGCGGAGTGGGCGTTCCCCTACGACGACATCCGGCTCGGCTTCCACAACGTGTGGAAGTACTTCCACACGCCGGAGGCGCACTCGTACCGGGAGAACGCGGAGTTGATGTTCAACAAGCAAGTGTGGGACGGCCTCTCCCCGGACCTCAAGCGGATCCTGGAGGAGGCGGCCCACGCCTCCACCCTGCGCCTGTGGGCGCGGCACCTGCTGGACAACGCGCGCACCGCGCAGGAGCTGCGGACCAAGTACGGGGTGACCATCGTCCGCACTCCGGACGACGTGGCCAAGGCGTACCTGGAGGCCTGGGACAAGAAGGTGGTGCAGAAGTTCCTCCAGGACCCCTTCTTCCGTCAAGTCTGGCAGTCGCAGCAGAACTTCGCGCGGCTGGTGGTTCCGTACCGCCGGGACATCGAGCCGGACTACCGGGTATACGCGGACTGGTACTGGCGCGGGATCCGGGTCGCGCGGTAGCGGAGCGTAGAGGGGACAGCGCGGCCGGGCCTCGGAGCTGCCCGGAGGCCCGGCCGCGAAGGAGGTGGCAGGGCGTGGGCGACCGTACCCGGACGGAAGCTCGAGAGCGCGTGGCCCTCCGGGACCCGGAGGACCCGCTGGCGAGTATGCCCGTGGCCGTCCAGCACCTCAGCCGCGGGATCGACCGGTTCACCCACCGCCTCGGACAGTTCGTGAGCTGGCTGACCGTCCCCATGGTGTTCGCCCTCTGCTACGAGGTGATCAGCCGCAAGGTTTTCGGTCACGCCACGCTGTGGTCGTACGACGTCACCTACATGCTCTACGGGAGCCTGTTCATGCTGGCCGCCGGCTTCACGCTCCTGCGCAAGGAGCACATCCGCACGGACTTCTTCTACGCGCGGTGGCCGGTGCGCACACAGGCCCTCGTGGACCTCCTTGTGTACCTGTTGGTGTTCTTCCCCGCCATGGCTTTTCTGCTGTGGAAAGGGACCGAGATGGCGGCCCGTTCGTGGGTCATCCGGGAGCTCTCGGAGGCCAGCCCCTGGCGGCCTCCCCTGTACCCCTTCCGGACCGTACTGCCCGTCGGGTCCGCCCTCCTGCTCCTGCAGGGGGTGTCGGAGTTCCTCAAGGCCTGGGCCGCCCGCCGGACGGGGAGGTGGCCGGGATGAGCCCGGAAGCGCTCGGCTTCGTGTTGCTGGCAGCCCTGCTGTGCGGGATCTTCGGCGGGTTCCCCATTGCCTTCACCCTCATCGTCCTCACGGCGGTGTTCGGCTACGTGGGGATGGGGACGCGCGTGTTCGACCTCATGGCCTTCCAGGCCTGGGCGCTGATGAAGGAGGAAACCCTGGCCGCTGTTCCCCTGTTCCTGTTCATGGGGTACCTGCTGGAGGAAGCAGGTCTCATGGACCGGCTGTTCCGCGGGTTCCAGAAGATCCTGGGACGGCTGACGGGTTCCCTGTACCTGGGCGTGCTCATCACGGGCACCGTCTTCGCCGCGGCCACGGGCATCATCGGCGCTTCGGTGACCCTCCTGGGGATCATGGCCGGGACTGCCATGAAGCGGAGCGGCTACGACCCCAGTCTTTCCGCGGGCGTGATCACCGCGGCGGGCTGCCTGGGGATCCTCATCCCGCCCAGCGTGATGCTGGTCACCATGGGGCCCGTGGTGGGCGTCTCCATCGTCAAGCTGTTCGCCGCCGCCATCTTCCCAGGTCTCCTGCTGTCGACTCTGTACACCGTGTACGCCATGGCCAAGAGCGCCCTGCGGCCCCACCTCGCGCCGCCCGTCCCCCCGGAGGAGCGGGCCGCGTCCTTTCTGGAGGGCCTGCGGGAGCTGGTGGTGGGCATGGTGCCCGTCATCGCCCTCATCCTGGCCGCGCTGGGTAGCATCCTCGTGGGCTGGGCTACGCCCACGGAGGCGGCGGCCCTGGGTGCCGCGGGCGCCTGGATCCTGGCCCTCGCCTACCGCCGGTTCACCGTCCGGGGCCTGCAGCAGGCCCTGGTGCGCACCGCGTCCACCTCCAGCATGATCCTGTTCCTGGCGGTGGCGTCCAACATGTACGGCGCGGTGTTCACCCGGCTGGGTACGGGGACGTGGATCGCAGAGCAAGTCTTGAACTCCGGAGTGGCCCCCATGGTGATCGTGGTGCTTGTGATGCTGGTGATCTTCGTCCTCGGGTGGCCCCTGGAGTGGCCCGCCATCGTGTACATCTTCCTCCCCATCTTCGTGCCGGTGGTGGAGGGAATCCGGGTCCCGGGCATCGAGAACACCCCGGACAAGCTGTTGTGGTTCAGCACCCTGGTGGCGGTAAACCTGCAGACGGCCTTCCTCTCCCCGCCGGTGGCCATGGCGGCATACTACCTGAAGGCGGTGGTACCCGAGTGGGAGCTGAGCCAGATCTACCGCGGGATGCTGGAGTTCATGGTGCTGCAGGTGGTGGGACTGATCGTGGTGCTCCTGTACCCTCCCATCGCCCTGTGGCTCCCCACCCGCCTGTTCGGGAGCAGCTGACGGGATCGAGGCCGTCGTGAGGAGGGGCGGCCACCGCGCGCCCGAGGCGACCGGGGAAGGGCGAACAAACGGCAGCGATGCCAGCAGCGCCACGCTCCCCACACTCCATCGGCTCCGGACCATGCTCACCACCCCCTGTCCTTGCCTGCGTCACCCACAACCCTCTTCTCGCTGTGCTCGAACGCGACGTGTTTCGGGCCCCTCGGACGGCCCGCGGGAAGCCGGGGGACTCAGCCGCCCCGCTGTCCTTCTTCTACCACCACGTTCTCCAGGGTGCCGATGCCCTCGATGGTGATCTCGATACGGTCGCCGGGCTGGACCGGCCCCACGCCTGGAGGTGTCCCGGTGGCGATCACGTCTCCGGGCTCCAGGGTCATGATCCGGGAAGCGTGGGCGACCAGCGCGTACACGTCGAAGATCATCCAGCGGGTGGAGCCGTCTTGTCGCACCTCGCCGTTCACCCGGGTGACCACACGCAGGTCGCGTGGGTCCAGATCCGTGGCGATAACGGGTCCGTAGGGGGCGAAGGTGTCGAAGCACTTGGCCCGGACCCACTGGCGCTCGACCCGCTGGATGTCGCGCGCTGTGACGTCGTTGAGGATGGAGTACCCGAGGATGGCAGACGGCGCTTCCTCCGGGGAGAGGTTCCGACAGCGTCGGCCGATGACGACGGCCAGCTCGCCCTCGTACTCCAGCTGGCGGGTCTCCCGCGGGTAAACGATCTGGCCGCGGTGCGGGACCAGGGAGCTGGGGGGCTTCAGGAAGAAGAGGGGTTCCGAGGGGATTTCCACCTTCAGCTCGTGGGCGTGGTCCACGTAGTTGAACCCCACGCAGACGATCTTGGTGGGCGTGGAGGGGGTCAAAAAGACCGCCTCCGAAATGGGGACCGTGCCCCCCCGGAGGGTGGTGAGCCGGTCGCCGTCGAGCTGGGCCTCCTCCGCCGTGCCGTCGACCAGGATCCGCGCAAGTCTGGGCATGGTCACCTCCCCTTAGCTCCGTTGCGCCTTGGGACGGGATTCCGCGTTGCGGACGTGTCCGGGTAGGTGGCTGAGAAGGTTGCGGTGCACCCGGGTGAGGTGTTCCGCCATCCGCTGTCGGGCCTCCTCGGGGCGGCGGCGGCGCACGGCCTCCAGAATGCCCCGGTGGTCCGCGAGGTAGTCCGCCATCCGACCCGGGTGGGCCAGGTCCTCCCGCTTGAGGTGTCCCCAGAGGAAAGCATCCCGGACACCCTGGAGGAGCTCCACCAAGTAGGCAAGCGGCCGGTTCCCCGCGCACCGTGCGAGGGAGATGTGGAACCGCCGGTCCCACCGCTCGAAGGTGGAGGGGGAGGAAGCCGCGCCCCCTGCCGCGATCGCCCGGGCGAGGACCTCCCAGTCGCTGGGCGTGGACCGCAGTGCCGCGAGGGCCGCAACAGAGGGCTCCACGAGCATCCGGGCCTCCATCACCTCCTGGGGATTCCCGAACCGGTTGAGGTCCGGGAGGGCGATGTGGAGCGGGATGGAGGGGGGCGCCACGATTCGGGTCCCCCGGCGCGGGGCGGACTCTACGACTCCCAGGGACCTGAGCAGGCGCAAAGCCTCCCGGAGGGTGGCGCGGCTGGTCTGGAGCTCCTGGGCCAGCACCCGCTCGGGTGGTAACCGGCTCCCCAGGCTCGCCGCGGCAGCCAGCATCCTCCGCTCCAGACGCTCCAGCACCTGCTGCACCGCGGGGTGCCGCCGGTTCGGGGAAGCGTTTTGCCTGGCCAATTCACGCCCGATATACCCCGCGGTGCCAGCCCCGGTCAAGGCCCCCCTTCCGCAGAAGGAGTTCCACGCCCGCACTGCGAAACATTGATCAGACCAATAAGGGGGAGGTGGAGCTCGTGAGACGGGCGGTGTTCGCGGTGACCCTCAGCGTGCTCGCGTTCGCGGCTGCTGGTTCCGCGCAGCCCGCCTACTACGCGGGCAAGGCCATGGAGATCATCGTGCCGTTCGCCCCTGGGGGCGCGGCGGACGTGGGCGCCCGGTTTTTGGCACCGTTCCTCGAGCGGCACGTAGCCGGCAGGCCTTCCGTGGGCGTGCGGAACATCCCGGGCGGAGGGTCCATGCTGGGTGCCACGTTCTTCGCCACCAACGCGAGACCAGACGGCCTCACCCTGATGTGCACCACCTCCTCCACCATCTTCCCGTGGATGTTCGGACACCCTGCCGCGCGGTACGACCTGAGCCGGATGCGGGTGGTCCTGACCCTGCCCTTCGGGCCCGTGGTGTACGTCTCGCCCCCCACCGGGGTGCGGCGGCCTGCCGATCTTTTGCGCCCGGCGGTTCCCCTGGTGTACGGCGGCATCGCGGCCACCGGCAGCGACCTTCCCGTGCTTGTGGCGTTTGAGCTGTTGCGGCTCCCGGTGAAGGTGGTCCTCGGGTTTGAAGGGAGGGGGCCCATCCGCATCGCCTTCGAGCGGGGGGAGACAAACCTCGACTTCCAGTTCACGCCCGTCTACCTCACGCAGGTGGTGCCCCTGGTGCAAGAGGGGAAGGCCGTTCCCCTGTTCACCGGCGGGTTCCCGAACCAGCGGGGAGAGCTTGTGTCGCGGGATCCCGTGGTGACGGACCTCCCCTCCGTGTTCGAGGTGTACCAGCAGCTGTACCGTGCGAAGCCCTCAGGTCCGCGGTGGCGGGCGTACGAGGCGGCGGCGAACCTCACCTTCACCTTCGGGCTGAGCTGCTGGGCACCGGAGGGGACCCCCGCGGCCGCCCTCCAGGCCTTGTACGAGGCCGCGGACCGCATGAACGGCGACCCGGAGTTCAAGGAGCGGGGCAAGTCGGTGACGGGCGGGTACGCGGTCAGCCGGGGCGACCGGGTGGAGCGGCTGATCCAGCGGGCCATGCGCCCCACCCTGGAGGTGAAGAAGTACCTCATCGACCTGCTGGAGCACAAGTACGGGGTCCGGGGGCTCAGGCTGTAGGGCAGGCCCATGTGGGACGCAGCGGTCCTGGCCCTGGGGGCGTTCGCGGACCCGCGCCGCCTGTGGCTGCTTTTGGTAGGGGTGGTGGCCGGCTTCGTGGTAGGGATGATCCCCGGACTGGGCGGGATCGTGGCCGTCTCGGTGCTTTTGCCCCTCATCTTCCGGTTCGACGCCTCTACCGCCCTCGCAGCCCTCACGGGCGCCCTCGCGGTGGTGTACACCTCGGACACCATCACCTCCGTGCTGGTGGGCACACCCGGGTCGCCTGCCTCAGGCCCGACCGCGATTGAAGGGCATGCCCTTGCCCGCCAGGGCCAGGCAGCCCGCGCGCTGGCGGCTGCGTTCCTCTCTTCCGCGGTCGGTGGGATGATCGGCGTGGTCGGCTTGACCCTCTCCATCCCGGTGGCCCGTCCCCTCGTGATGCTGCTGGGCTCGCCGGAGCTGTTCATGTTCACCGTCCTGGGCCTCGCCTACTCCGGGAGCCTGCTGGGTCGGTCGCCGGTGAAGGGGCTGCTGGCGGGGTTGCTGGGCATCCTGCTGGGCCTCGTGGGCCCCTCTCCGGCCGCGGCGCAGTTCCGCTACACCTTCGACCAGCCTTACCTGCTCGACGGGATCTCCCTGCTCGTGCTGGCCCTGGGCGTTTTTGGGATCGCGGAGATCACTTCCCTGCTCGCCCGGGGTGGCAGCATCGCCCGGGAGGCACCCCTGGGCGGCGGGTGGTGGGAGGGCGTCCGCGACGTCGTGCAGAACCGGTGGCTGCTGCTCCGGGGTAGCCTGATCGGGATGTGGGCCGGGATCCTCCCAGCCATCGGCGCCACGGCAGGGGCCTGGGTGAGCTACGGACACGCGGTGGCCACCACCCGGGACCGGAGTCGGTTCGGGAAAGGAGAGATCCGAGGCGTGATCGCCCCGGAAAGCGCCAACAACGCGGCCACCGCGGGCGACCTGATCCCGACCCTGCTGTTCAGCGTGCCCGGAGGACCGGCAGCCGCGGTGATCCTGGGCGCCCTGTACGCCTATGGGATCTATCCGGGGCCGCGGCTCGTGCAGCAGCACCTGGACCTGGTGTACGTGATCGTGTGGGGCTTCGCCCTGGCGAACGCCCTGGGCGCCGTCCTGGCCTTCTGCACAAGCCCTCTCGTGGCCCGGCTCACGCACGTGCCCTTCGCCCTGGTCGCCCCGCCACTCCTGGTGACCATGGTCCTCAGCGCCTACCAGACGACGCGACACCCGGGAGACCTGCTCGCGCTGTTCGCGCTGGGCCTGTTGGGCTGGCTCATGAAGGCTGCGGGGTGGCCCAGGGCTGCACTGCTGGTGGGGTTCGTCCTGGCCCGGCCCATGGAGCGGTACTTCTGGCTCACGGTGGAGCTGCACGGATGGCGGTGGTTGAGCTATCCCGGGGTGCTGGTGATCGCGGGGCTGGTGGTGGTACCGGGGGTTTGGTCCTTCCTCCGGAGCCGTCGGGAAGCGCGGGGGCATCCCGCAGGGGTCGGACCAGGCCGTGGGCGTTCCCTCCCGGGTACCGTGCTCGCGCTCCTTGTGGCCGTCCTCTTCGGATACGGTCTGGTGGAAGCCAGCACCTACGACTGGACCGCCCGGCTTCTTCCCGTGGCGGCGGCCGTGCCTGGATGCGGGCTGGCCGTGGTCCAGGCGTTCCGCGCTCTTCGCGGAGAACCCGAGGAAGGAGAGCTGGAAGCCCCTCCCACGCGGGAACTCACACAACTCTTCGTGATCGGCGGTTTCTTGGGGGTCACCTGGCTTGTGGGCTACTTCTGGGCGTCGCTGGCATACCTTGCCGGGTTCCTGTGGTACGGAGCCCGGTTGCGGCCCAGGACCGTGCTCCTGTATTCGGCCACCACCCTCGCGGTGGTCTGGGGACTCGTGCGGGCCTTCGGGCTCGTCTGGCCCCGCGGGATCCTGCTCCGGTAGTCTGCGCCGCTTTGGCGGCGGCAGACGCACCACCCGTCCGGCCGGCCCTCTACGCTGGCAGCGGGCGGGCGGTGCCCCTCGTACGGACCCGGGACGGTCCCCTGGCACGCCGCGGAGGCCTGCAGGGGGTGTTGCCCCGCCTAGCGGGGGTCGGCTCAGGGCGCTCTGAAGGACTCCCAGGCCAGGGCGAGCTGCAGGCGCAGCCGCAGGTCGGGGTCGTCCAGGCTGCCGCCCAGCACCTCCTCCATGCGGGCCAGCCGGTGGCGGAGGGTGTTCCAGTGCACGCCCAGCGCCCGGGCCGCGGCCCGCT